>JGI24158J21664_10014772_pt1 | contig 10225 bp, 5 predicted proteins | sample Ectturendosymbi3_FD_21664 | JGI IMG/M metagenome (IMG submission 21664) | reverse complement strand
AGCTAAAACTTAAACTAATTTGTTTTACTTTCTTTCTTGGTTGGCAGTTTGTGGATTTTGACCTGTATAAGAGCTTACTTGTAACATGTTCATTTGGTCATCTAAGGAAAAATATAGCGACACATGTACGTTCAACAGAGCTAAAGCTTGACAGCGTTCGACCGTAAAAAGTTGTTTCAATGAAGTCATTTAACATGGTATCACGAAATCCCGAGCGCGTTGCGCAATATGTGCACATGCACACCGGTAGAATGCATATATTTTTCAATTTTACTTGTTTACTGATATCGTTTGCAAGGTATCTGCTTTAATCGATTTTTTATCAGCCTTGTCTAAAAATTAAAATTGTGTTTTTTTTAGATGAGTATTTTTTTCTGTAAAATTAAAAGACTAACTCCTGCTTGATCATATTGTACAAAAGTGAGAGATGAACGTGCATTTACATCGATTTAAAACAAGTTTCCGTATTCTTGGAAAGTGCAAGTAGGGTTTATGATTTCATCTGAAAAGAATTATCACTTTAAGTAACTAATACAGCTGAAGGTCGGAGTCGGTCTGGAGTGGGAGTCGGAGTCGGATAATCGAAATTGCCCGGAGTCGGATGACGGGACTTACGACTCCACTGCCCTGGTAAAATCACATCAGCTGCTTTTGGTCAGGGAAAGTGCCTCACAGCCAAACTGAACTGCAACCATTATTGCAATATGAGCCTGTATCTTTGGACAGGGTTAGCAGTCAATGCCTTTCCAGGATTTAAACACTGTTGCTAATATTGCGGCATGTTTCTGCTGAAGTTTATTTCAACGGTAGGTGCATACTAAAAAAAAACACTTGGAGCCATTGAAAACTAGAAAACAAAATATGGACAAAATTGACTTATAGCTGCTACCTGATGTAGCGTTGTCAAGCGTTGAACCTTAAAGTCCGTGCAAAAACAGATTTCTTATAATATACCTACGCTTTTCAAAATGTGAATTTACATTTCAATTTTGTTTCTTCAGCACTGATTTGAAGTAATTGGTGAGTTATGGGAGTAAATTCGTACGTCAGTAAACGAAATCGTTTCAAATTCTCTAATTTTATAGCAGCCAAATGAAACGTGAAATGTATACTCGCAAATAATTTCGGAAAGCCCATTATGTTTAAAACCGGAATACAAAAATTGTTGTGAAATTAGGCGAAGAAACATTTTGCAACAAGTTGTACGTTACAGCATTGTAGTGACGATGTCACGTTGCACCAGCATCAGGCCCCTGGGCTGCAATGTGCAACGTCCTCAAAGTTTTTGTGTTTTTAGTTGTCGCGGTATAGAGTGGAAATGTATTTTGATTGCGAGCCTGCTTCTTAATAAAAATGACTACCGATCAGTTAGCCTTCTTAGACCACCAAAAGACAAGATAACCTAATGCGAAGTTATAGGTTTGAGACATTGATCGGTTAATCGAAAAATCGAAGATATTCGATAGAATGCTTCCAATACTGTCCTTTCTTTTTTTGAAAATGGAATGAAACCAAATCGGTAAAAAGAATGGCTTTCAGATTAGTAACAAGAGAAAGTAATGCAATGAGACGCTGTCGAATGCATCTGCACCTAAAGGGCATCACAATACGTAACAAAAAGTTGTTTTCTGAGAGTTTTAAAGAGAATTATGACATGAGTTGAACCAGAAAATATCATCCATTTTAGCAAACACGAACAATTTCCATGACAAATCTTTAAATGATTAAGATTTTCTGCTTTGCTTTTGTGTTCGTTTGATAAGAGTTAGCGAATCGGTTGCTGTGGCGTGATGTGCTAGACCAGCGCTTTTCAAACTTTTTTTCGTTACGGCACACTATAATAAATTCTGGATTTGGCCGCGGCACACCTACTTTATAAAAACCTTCGCTTCACAAACTTTGTAACGGAAGTGATGTAACATACAGAAACTTAACGAACACTTTATGCATTCAATTGTGATGTCATATATGACCGTTTAAGGGTGTTATGTTTTGTTGTTTCTGAACAGTGCGTGAGCATCATAGTAAAACAATTGCGTTAAGATCAAAAGTTTAAATGTAAAGCAGTGCAACATATTTTGACTTAAACTTGAAATTACATTATGTAAGCATTGCCTATTGCTGGCTTCCTCTAAGTTAAACTTCATGATAAAACATTTTTGCAACAGCACCGGCTGTCTACGATCTTTTGTTTGTGACGTTGTACTTTTTATTGGCTTGAAGCACAACTTTGCGAAAATCAAAGATAGTTTTTAAATTATTTGTCGTATTTCTGCTTTGTTTCAGCGTTGATGGTACAGAAAATGGAGCCCCACTAACATTTGGTCAGCCTTTTGCCTTGTCTACCACGGCTGGATATGCAGGAAACGTAAGCATCAACGGCCATAAAGTAGTATAGATTTGAAATAAACTACCGGAATCGCTTCCGGTACTTATGCCACGTGACAATTTTTCTTGGTTTGAATGTAAGCATAACTTTTCGTACGGGTAATATCCAGTTTATTTGCTGCTTTGGGGGAGTTTTCGGGCGTTGGTTGGTGAAAAAAACGGCGCTAGTCCTACGTTAAAGTATGGATTGAGATGCATATTTTTCAACAAAAAGGAAATGCTTAAATTAAATGCATAAACAAAATATAATATTTCGCCCCTTCCCGATGCAGATATACAAAAAATTTTGATTAATCTACTATGAGCGCAATACTCGGGTATGCGGACTATACAGTAGTAAACAATGAAACGAAAGTTTCGTGCATTCTTTGAATTTCCTTTGTACGGAAGTTAACATTTAATACGTGGAATGCATTGCAGCTGAAGCTTTACAGTGATCACGCTCGTTTCAACATGTGCGCCAAAAAGTCGAGGCAGCAGATAGTACAGTTGGTAGATGAAGTGACCTATCTGGCCACGTGGCAAGTTCTTGCTTTTCATCCTCAACAAAGGTTGGAGTTCGAAGGCCTTCCTGTACCGGTACGTTTGAAACACGGTATCGCGTTTCACTTACTGCCTAACGATTCTTGCACTGTTGCACTTGAATTTGAACGTTCAAAAACATTTCAATGACTGTAAAGTTGTATTCATGAGCAATAGATTATCAGATAAACTTGGTAACTGGGCGATAGAAAGAAACGAACTTGCAGATGATCCGGAATGCTAAAAACGGCGCTGGTGCTAAGTTTTCATGCCGTCCAACATGTTTCTACCGGAGAATTCGCATGTACATCTCTATTCTTCCATTGACAAAATAACTTGATCCTGCCAGAATCAAATGCCGTAGTTCGCTAAGTTCGCTGAAGCAAATCTCTCGCTTCTTTTTCTACGTCTTTGGACATCGAAAGTGTAAGTCGTTCCCTCTCATACAGACACGATTTTCCACCTTTTTACTTCTTTAAACCGTGAAGTGCTTTAACAAAACTTAAGAAGCAGCATGCACCTGGCTTTTCTTCTGTCAGGCCAACTGCAAGGTCGTTATCTCGCACAGCAAGACGGGAAATGCTCTTTCCGTACCATCTGAATTTCACCTAAAGTATGTTTCGTGGTTTGGGCTCCTTAGCCGTTGAAAACGTCCTCATTTTGAGTGTTTTTGTTGTGTGCTGGCGTGATATTTTTAGTAAAATGTCGTAGCACCGCAGCAAATGAGTTTTTAGACAAAATCTGGATGTTGTGTTTGGTTTGCCTCGCAATTCTCTAAATCAGTGGTTCTAAACCTGGGGTAAATTTACCTCTGGGGTAAATTTCATATTCCAAGGGGGTAAATTTACTGAACCATAAATTTTGCAAATGTAAGTTTTTATGAATCATTCTAAACTGTAGGAGTTGGTTAATTTCATATTTTTAAGAAATAGGCACCACTCAATGTATTGGGGGTAAATCTGGTGATCTTGTTTGATAAACGGGGGTAAGATATTTAAAAAAGGTTAAGAACCACTGCTCTAGATAGACTGTTTTGAGACTAAAACTGCTCTTGTTAAGTCTGAACGCATCACTTTCTTTCGCCGTGTGCCAGGAAAATATCATCAGATGTCCCAAGTTTGTCGAACGCTAACTGCAATTGAAATGCCACAGATGTTTGCGATAACAGTTAAGACAGGGGTGGGCAAACATTTTCTACGGAGGGCCACATTGAGGATTTTATTGCTACCGATGGCGGCATGTTCGTATTACATATAAATTACATCTATAATCTCTTTGAAACCTTAAAAAAAGTTTTACATGAGCTACCACAAAATGAAGGTAACAATAGTTACTTCCGGTTGAGTAAAAATGCGGTTTCGAATGAAACGTGTGGAAACAAAACTTGATAATTCTAATCTAATCGATAAATTACTTTAACATAGACTCCAAATACGTACTATCTGTGTACGTGTGACTGCCCTGCGGGCCACACAAAATGCTCTCGCGGGTAGTAGTTTGTCCACCTCTGAGTTAAGACAAAACCACATACAATATTGTTGGAGTATCAAGCTACGAAAACCCTTGTACGTGTTTTTAATAGCTTTTGTCCGTATTTTTTGCTTCTGTGCTTTGCAGTGTATTCTGCATGCTTACCTGCGTGAAGTGGAATGCAGTGTGTTTTTGTCGCTTGCGCGCAGGCGAATGCAAAGCTGATTATTCGCCACAACAAAACCGGAGAAGACTTAAGCGTACAGGAAAAGTTCATGCTCAGGTATCACTGTACGTACGATATGAATAGCGCGTCAACGCACAGGACACGTCTGGTTTTCTTCCAGTAATTTTACCGGAAATCTTTTCGGAAATGGCTTTTAAAAACTGCAGTTATCCTTATTTATTATTAACTTGGTACGATTGTGCTTAATGCCCCGAATGTTTGCGCTAAATTTGATAGGGGCAGCGGTTATTTTGGCCACAAAACTAGGTATATACTGCAGTGGAGTGCAACTAAGTGGATAAAGGAGTTGCTGGGTCAGAAACTATGCACTGGCTTTCAAATGTTTTGTAGAACAGGATTTGATAAATGTGTTTTGTCCCAATAAGTTGATCTTTTGCAAAATTGAGCGCAGAAAAGCAGTTGGTTTAACTCTTAGATCAAAATTTGAAATGAAGAAACCATGCCTGAGGTCAGGCTTATGTTGTGTGGAACAATGCATTCCTAAAAGCAATCTAAACCCATTTCTGTGTGTGCACAAACTCTTAAATTTTCAGTGAATGACTAAAAAAATCATTAGTTCTTTCGATTACTAAATTACACGCAAATCAGATAATTTCGAAAACATGCCACCAAAGCTCTATTTTTAATGTGCCAGAGTTGTCGGGTTCGGGATTAAGCTTATCAAAATATCTCGGACCGGTTTCGAGCCTGCACACAATTTTTTTTCACAACGACGGACACTTTAGTCGCCTGTTACTGTTGAAAAAATAGAGTTGAATAAATCATCAATAGAAAATTATCAATTGTGAATTATTTAGTGATGTTCACTCTGCTACGCCACCAATACCGTGCAGTTGCGTATATTTTGACTCACTCGGTGAACTTGGCTTTCGGGCCGAAATCGGGTTTTAAAAATAAATGTCGGGCCGAGTTCGGGCTTGTGATTTTGGGCTTTAAAATTAGGCCCATTTACAGCTCTGTGTCAAACACTGAATATCAAGCAAGGAGCTCCAATTCTAAATTGAAGCCTGGCAATACTGTTCTTCCCACGGTGATCCTGAAGACGAACTTTTATCAACATTACAAGTCGCGCATGACGGCGTTTTCCAAACTTTCAAGGACTTCTCCTCTTGGTTTTTCGGCGTATGAATAATTTTGAGGCTTGTCTCAATATTTTCTTATGCCCTGAGAAGCAGAAAAGTGGACCTAACAGAAAGTAACAAAATAAACAACTCGCTTACGGTGCAAACGACTGGTCATCACAGGTTTATCCCCAAGGCACGCTGCAACCCGCTCTTTTCGGTGGGAATTAAAAACTTTAGATGAACCTGTTTTGATATGCTGTCTCATCGCGTGTTGCTCATGCTTAACCCAGTGCTCGTGATTCATTTTATGTTGTGCTTTTATTGGCTGTCCAGTGATTCAAATGCTGAGCAAGGTCAGAACCTTTGCAAAGTAACGCAATGTAGAAGCATCCCACTTTAAAACAACTTAAATGTTGAATGTTGGAACAAGACGTTTTGCGTGAATGTAGCCACCGCTGAAATAGTTCTCGCAAGGTGTAAGGTTCTTACAACTAAGACTTTCTTCACTAACAATATTATCTTCCGCTAGCAGTATTTTTGCGAGATGGTAAATTGTCAATAATCGTTACCACATTATATATCCAATCGTAAAGCTTGCAGCGCAGGTGTGGAAAACGCCACTTTCGTCATTGGCACTGAAGCCAGGGTTGCGGAGCCAGAGGTAAAATATTCGACTCCAACTCCGACCTTTCCAATATTTCCGACTCCGACTCTTTGACATAAGGGGAATGAAATTTGGCTGTTAAAATTAATGGAAATCGTGGTGCACAGCAAGAAATATCTGTTTCAACAAAAGTTTCAAAAGAAATTGTACAGTTTCAACAGGAATTCCCAATTTAGGAGTGTGATGTAAAAAATGATTCAATTGGACTTCTGGAGTCAGACAAAAAATCCGACTCCGACTCCCAGTGTTGTTAGGAATCCGACTGCACCCAAAAACCTCCGACTCCGCAACCCTGACTGAGGCACCGAAAAAATTGATTTTTCGTTAGAAAGTCATGTAAGACGTGTGACACCCAAAGCAACAGTAACGTGTTTTTTTGCCGTGAGTACCTTGAAGAGAATATATTGACGACAACGTTGTTGGCCTTAGCAAAAATTGACCGGATAATTGGAGAAAATCTAAAATTACAGTTCCTTTATCCAGCTGCATATCTATATTCGTCTTCAGTTTTGAAAAAAGTGCAGCACAAATTAACTTGATTGGTGTTGCCAGAACTCCCTTTGGCCGCGAATATGAAGTCGCCGCTCGAACACTTCTTGATTCCCACAAGGCGGAAAAGGACAATAACCATTGGGTGCTTGTTACGGGTAACCCTAGCGATGACGTCACAACCCACTTTGACAGGTGAGTCAAGCGGATTCGTCTTTCATCTCCACATTTAAGCTACTAAACGAATGACGTGCTTTCTTGAAATTCATGCACCAATGCCAGAACTGCGCGATCTCTGGTCTCAACATGGCCTTCATTTCGTAGGCAATCACATTTTTCCCCACGTTTCAAATGTTTTTATGCTGGCTGTTTTCCTATTATAAACTTGTTAAAAATTTCTCGAAAGGAGGTCCACCCAAATGTCAATTTTTTTCTGAACTTTTGTGCACATGTGGATGGTTTTTGATTTAGGCTACTTACACTGAAATCTTCATGCATATCCCCCTTACCTCTACTAGCGCAGCGTGAAAAATCTGTTGGAGTTTAATCCCAGTGCGATTTGCACACTTGATGCAGTGGTTATTGAAAATTTTGGTGGATGGATGTGGGACAGCTCAGGGGCTTGGAATATTGTTTGGGGCTGTAGCCCACCAAAGCCACCCGTTGGCGACGGTTATGGCGTATGATAACGTGTTTGCCTGCGAATTTGCTAACATAAAGAACAGTTAATTTCACCGCAAATTTTATTCTAGTTCTTTGAAAAAGCTCAAAATACCTAAAATGCGAAATTTATTATATTGGAAAGTATTTGCTTCTTAACAACCAGTCGGATTTTTTGACGAAAATTACTGAGATGAAATTCGCAATAAGGCAGTGGCGTTTTTTTCTCCCCCAATTGCACTCATGCTCGCTTTCGAGCATTGATTGCATGCATGATTCGAGTCACTACTTTTTATGACTCAAACCCGATCCGCACTCTGCAACAATGGTGCAATGACCGGAGTCACACTTTTGTAAAAAGACTCGGCTTCATACAAGCCACAACAACTTGTCTCGAGTCATTTTTTCAGTCTCCAAATCCGGTTAAGGCTACTTATCAAATCAAATTTGATCATTCAGACTTAAGCTTGAACAGACAAAAAAACGATTGTATGACGGCAAAATCAATCGAACAATGTTAAATTAGTGTATCTTTCGAAATTTCCGCATGATTTTACAAAATCACAGAACTGATAAGTTTAGTTTCCCTTGGTGTGTTATATGCGCACGCAGGTTTTTATCTATCAGAGTAGTCACATCTCAAAATTATATTTTTTTGGATAACAGATTTCTTAAATCACACTCTTAAAATGGGAATTCCTGTTGAAATCAGGGTTGCGGGAGTCGGGGTAAAATATCGGCTCCAACTCCGACCTTTCCTAAATTTCCGACTCCGACTCTTTGACATAAAGGGAATGAAATTTGGCTGTTAAAGTCAATGGAAATCGTGGTGCACAGCAAGAAATCTGTTTCAACAAGTTTCAAAAGAAACTTGGGTCTTACTGTCTACAGGAAATCAGAATCACGCCTATCGTTGAGTTGTGAACACACTGTCAGTGAAGGAACAAGCCTGATGCCAGTCAAAGAAGCGCACCGCGATGAACGCTTTTTTCGTTAGCGCAAATTGATGAACTTTGCCATGAGCTTAAGTGAATTTTGCCGCAAACGCATGCTTATCTTGCTTTCAACTGGCCGAAATATGCATGCATAAACCTTTCTAATGCCTAGACTTGTTAATCTCCTGGTGCATGGCACATGTTTAGATTAATAATATTTTGTATCTCAAATAGGCTGTTAGACTAAGGCCTACGTCAGGGATGGGTAACCTATTCACTATCACGGGCCGCAAAATCAATTAATTTCATCCTAAATTACCATCAACTATGAGGAAGAGTGACTTCTCCTGACTAACTACCTGCTTATCATGAAGCTTCGTTTTACGCGATGTTGTACTTAACTTGGGTAACGAAAATTCTGATGCGGGCGATATCAAACGTTCACACGGGCAGCAGGCTCCCCAGCCCTGGTCCACGTGGTTAGCATCCATTACCCACTAACTGCACTGCTCTGGGACAGGCCTAGCAGTGATTGCTAAATAAACTCTTCTAACTCCATCTTGCTGCGCAAATGTGTAACTTACTTTGATCGTAAGTACCGAAGATATCTTAAGTTCGTAAGTACCGAAGGTATCTTGTTTCTATGCAGTACAAATTACGAGAAGGCTACCTGCGCTAGCCATAATACATTTTTTCGCAACACTCACTACCCAAAAGACGTTGATCAAATAGAAGTCTTACTTCTGGACGTATACAACTAGGCATATAGGCTAAGTTCACGTTCAACACTCCAATCAATGAATGCTGTGGCTATACGCTCATGCCGCAAATACATTTATTACCTCACAAACGTATAAAAAATGACCAGGCGGTGTTATTCTAGATATCAGCGGCAGGTACTGCTGCGTCTGTAGGCTAATTTACAGGACAGAACAGAATGAGGATTGANAAAAACTTCACTCATTTCTAGTGTTTCATACTGTATGTCAGTTTTGGGGGATTGAAGCTTTGTTTGGANGACTAAGTCCAAAAAGCTCTCCTCCGTGGCGACGGGACTGGTATGGAGTGCGGCTGATACGGCTCTGCCCAGGTCGAATACAAGCACTATAATAGTTTATTAAAAATATCAGAATAAAATGTTATCAGAATGCATGTCAAAATATCAAGCCTGGAAAAGTACTTCCTTTATCCATATTAACAGACCAAAAAATTTTTCCGGGTTGAAAAATGTTTCCATTTCTCCGTAGGAACCCTGTATTCCGATAGCTATCAATGAAAACTTTTCGAAACTCTCACCCGAACCTGTTTTGATCTTTCTAACTGCACCACAAACTTGTCCATCTTCACCCGTCTATTTTCGCGAACTCCTGTCTGCTTGGCAGAATAACGATTTAGTCACATCAGCCGTTAAGCGGTAACCGGATACTTCGCATACGTGCATATCTTTGCAGTGAGAACATTGTGTGACGCGAAGTTTTGTTAAAAATTTTTATATAAAACCGTGTGCACGAACTCTAGTTTGTTTCTATGCCTGTAGAGCAGTTGCGGATGTCGGAATGAAGCTTTGTTTAAGTTAATACTTTCATAACTGACTTAACAACGAAGCTGTTGCAAAGCCTGTGAGTACCACCCTCAAATTTTCTGCAATGCACCCATTTCAGAACAAAAAATTCTTAAGGGATGTTTTTTTGTGTACACACCCCTTGCCAGGGTCGTCGCCAGCGGGGGGGGGCCAGTGGTACCCCGCCCCCCCATTTCACGTTTGGCCCCCTGGTTGCTGCATACA
>JGI24158J21664_10014771_pt1 | contig 10225 bp, 7 predicted proteins | sample Ectturendosymbi3_FD_21664 | JGI IMG/M metagenome (IMG submission 21664) | reverse complement strand
GTAGTGTACTCATGCAGTTAGATTTTAAAAAAGGCAAGTGTCATCTGCAAATAATACAGTTTGGAAGGCAGAGGCTTGAGGTAGATCGTTTATATAGGGTAAGAATAGCAGAGGGCCAAGAATCGACCCTTGCGGGACACCACATGTTATATTAATGCGTGATGACTATTTCTCCAAATTTCGTAAATTGACACCTATTTGAAAGATAGTTATGGAAAGTCACTAGTCACGCCACAGACTCCATACTTTTGCAATTTGCACAGTAAGATCTCATGATTAACAGTGTCGAAAGCTTTGCTTAGATCGAGGAAAACTGCAACTACATGCTCTTTACTATCTAACGCCTGAACGAATTTTTCATGTAAGTATTTGCATGCTGAGTGGAATGAGCTGGTCGAAAACCTAGCAGAAAGTTTGATAGGATGTTATTTTTTTCTAGAAAGGATGAAAGCCTATCATGCACCAATCTTTCAAAGACTTTTGCAGTTTGCGATAGTATAGATATTGGACGATAATTGTTGCAAAAGGGCTTATCACCAGATTTAAACAACGGAGTGACGCGGGCTATCTTAAGAATATCCGGAAAAAGTCCCAAGTACAAAACACTCATTTATCAAGTACAAAACACTCATTTATAGAGAAAAAAAAAAGTTTAATCCAAGGCAATGATAACCTACAAAAGACCTAAGACAATTGGGCAAATACTAACAAACTACAAACACCTTGCTTCAAGCAAGACGAGAGAGCCTGTCAAAAGTAAGTCAGGACCTTGCGGCCACTGTGCACTTCTCGTGGTTGCTATGGGAAGCACAACAAATCACTGGTGCCTCGTGTTTCACAAATAATGATCAAAACTTAAACCTTTCCGCTGAACCAAAACTCGACATGCGCAGACTATGGTATTTACGTAGCGACTTGTGTGCTATGTCATGAACAGTATGTCGGACAAACCAAGAATAAATTTTCCAAGAGATGGTGAGCGCACCGCAGTGATTGGAACAGACCTAATTGCAGAAATGACAAAAACGAGAAAGTGGCCTTGTCGCGGCTCCATGCTTTGTTTCATGGTAACGCAAATAAACCACCAATACATGAAGCTTACATCGCCACTTCTGTTGAACAACCAAATTTTCACTCTCTGAATATCTGCGAAGATAAATGATAACAACCAGCTTGACGCACAAATTAATATTCACAGCATGATCCTCCCACGCGTGAGAAGTTTTTTTGTTTCCCTTCTGCACTGAACTTTGACGTGTTTTGATTATCGCGGCGGGCGTGATTGAGTTTTGGTTCTCGTCAGTCGCAGCGTTTCAAATGCGCCCGCTGAGGTTTGGTTGCCATCGTTACTAAATGCTAGCTGACCTTACGCATTCTGCAGTTATGCTGATTCATAGACGTGTTGTTTCAAGCTAATTTCGAAGCGCCGTTTGACAGCAGTTGCATTATTTCGAGAACGAAGTATTCTGTTGTGTAAATTTTTGTAGCTTGCGTTGAATTTTAAGTTCATGTAACGTTTGCAGTAAGTTTTGACGTTGCAGTGAATACTTTCAGTTGAGTAAGACGTAATTTCCAGGTTTAATTGTCGCAGTTGGTGTTGTGCTATGTTACGCTACAGTCTTGAGGTTGTTTACTTTTTCTGACCTTGCTTTAGCCTTTCAACGTTTCACCTGTTAGCATTGCTTGCAGGTGTAAGGACTGATGATGCGTAGTTTTACGTGAAATCGATTTCCTATTAAAATTGTGATTGATTCCTTGCTTAAGTCACCTGTGGAGTGAAGTTACTTGTTAACTGTTCTGGTGTCGTGTCATGCAATGATGAGCTCATGTCTGCTCCTTTGCCTGCAAAGGCTAGTTGCGATACTTGCTAGCGGATGGTTCTGCTGTTGTTCTTTATTGCGTAACAATAACATGGCAACAAGTCTTCAAAGGTTCACTTCAAGTTACGGTGGTAGGTGTTTTGCCGCATGTGACTGTTGATCGCAGACATCTTGACGCAGGAAATGCAACGAAACGGTGACTGCTGATAGCGGTAAGCCACTTAGTTTTATACTGTGTGAAAAGAAGCATGAGTGAATCTGCGGCAATTGAGAGTCCTGCGCGTGTTGAAATTTTTGCCCGCTCCCGCCCTACACCCACAAGAAATTGAAAAACCTTGCCCGCTCCCGCACCGCAGGCCCTGCCAACCGGCAAACGCCCGCATTGTTTCCGTCCCAAATCTGCACCTCGCGCAGTGGCGTAACTATAGGTTTGAGCCAAGGGGTACAAAACATAGCTGAAGGGGGACCACTAGCCAACACTCAAAGAAAGTTAAGAAAAGATAGTGAATCCGAATATCATGGATGCCTATACCAGCTAAAAAAAGAAAACACCCAAAAAACGCAAAAAACACCTGAAATCAAAAGAATGCTAAATACCAAAATGTCAGCTAAAGGGGGCCCAGTTTTGCATTTAGCTTGCCAGGGGGGCAACTTGCTCACCCATCAGTTATGCCACTGCTGCCCCGAAAAAACCTTAAAAACTCATGCAACGTGTTTCACTGCTAGTGGCAATTTATTCTGTGGTTCATTTCAAAACCAATGGAAGTTTTTTAAAAAAACTAAAAACTAAGAAAGTGAAACATTTTTGTTCATGTCGCTTTCACGTGCATTGAGTCAACATTCAGTAACCCGCACAAATAATTTTTTATCCCGCCTCTGCCCCGCACCAAGTTCAACCCACGCGGGTTGACCCGCCCCGCGCAGGACTCTAGTGGCAATACTTCCACAAGTTTGAAAAACCCGTTTTTAGTGTGAGTGTGACCAATGTGCCTGAGTGAATAGCTTAATCCAGCGATTGGCAAACTTTCCTTATGATGGCCCAAACCACCTTGTCAGTCGTAATTAAACGGCTTTCTTATTGTTTAAGGCCTAATTTCAAACCTATGTGGAATAACAAAAAATGCTTTGTCAACGTCAAACGATCAATGTTCCATTTCCATATTTGTTATGGTAGCTATGTTTTAGCCCACGAAACCAGCACAAGACATTAACTCCTACATAGGCTACTTGCGCCCCATAAAAGAAGCTGATTTAACGGCGCACAATTGGGCCGAAGCCCACAATGTACTGACCACTAGCTTAATCAAGCTACGCATATGCAGGCTTCTTTTCACATATTGTTAAACTGCGTGGCTTGTTAGAATATGTCTACGCAAGCCTGCAGGAAAAGTCTCAATCTCTAAGGCAGCGTGGTCCAACTACAGGCCCGCGAGCTTTCTCAGTATTAATTTAATGTTGTGCGCAGGGCCGGCCTTTAGCCGATTAGACCGATTGCTTGCAATCGGGCCCCGCGCTACTAACTTCGCAAACTTACACTTTCAATCGAAGCTGCTTGTGTAGTGCCGACGCGGGTCCACAGTATTCTAAAAGCGTGGAGCCGATTGCTAACGAAAGTGAACTGCGTGTTTTTTTAACGCCTTCAATCATCATAATTCGTTCTTTAATCGTAACAATGGTCATTGTTTTTCGGCAATGTATACTCTACTTTGGCAGTCAAAAGAAAGCTGAAGTTGGCAAAAAGGCCGAAACAGAAAAAAGTGCGTTGTAGCCTACACGTATTTTCACAGAACTACCTCAGAATATGCACAAAAAGCTCTAGAAGAGCACAGTAAAGATGGCAACAATGTAGGCATCCAGCCTGTGCCAGGCATGGGCGTCGGAAGGATTTTTTTCAGGGTGGGCACTAGGGGATTTTTCCAAAATTTTTCTAGGGGTCCAAACGTGAAATTTGATTTTTCCTACTCAAAACTAAGAAAACACCCTTTTTTGCTGAAATTTTCAAAATCCAGAGGAAGGCCTTCCCCCCCTTCCGACGTCCATGTTGGCAGGTAGTCAAAGTAGAAGTTTTTCAATGCGCAATTGTTCAGTCTGGCAAAGAAGGAAGTTGGTGAAGCTGATGAGACTTGCGAGGTCGAAAATTCAAAATTCGTCGGAAACATTTGATCAACAAACAATTCCTGCTACGTGGCCAGGCGTCATGAGTCGGAATATTAGGGACTATTCTGCTCAAAGAGAACCATCCACAATTACAACAGACGTTTTCCCCAGAAATGAGAGTCATGGACACGGTTTTCTAATTTCCACTGTATAAGAGTATTGTGCAATGGTGAAGCGGTAGATTGACCATGGCTAATATACTCGTAATCGAAAATAGAATCTGTTGTCTATTGCAAACTTTTTAGCTCTGGATGTGTAGTCATGGATTCATTGGGTGTTACGGCGCTGTCCGTTGAAATCTCCGCTGGAGAGGTGAAATTAGGAGGCATGCCTTCGACCTCCCTGGCTTGGCGTGGGCCTAGCTCTTTCACATCAACAATTTCACTATGGCTTGATACCCCATCAAAAATTTCTGCACACGCCGCTGAGTAGGGCCCTGCAAAACTGCTTCCAATCGGGCCACGCACTTGCTAAGGCCGGCCCTGGTTGTGTGTATGTTGCAGTAGAGAATTTAATTAGAACAGGCATATAATTTTTTCATAATTGCAGAGAGCTTTAAGAAATTAGTCAGCAAAATACATTTCCCAAAACTGAAAGATTTCTACAGTCGATGTTTGGAAGCACATATGTGTGACATGTATGGGAATAGGCTACATTTTCTATTATGAAGCAAGTCAACTCTGAAAACAAATCGAATAACAGACGAAACACTGGACAAGTCAACAGTCACCGCTACTACTTACATTGGTATTGATACAGGAACGATGTCAGAGAAGCCTCGGCCACAGGCATCTCACTGATAGAGATTTTGTAATAAATGGCTATTTGGTAGCCTGTTGTCTAATAATATCAATGACGCACTCTTATCTTCCTTTTATCAGTCATTTTAAAACCATTGTTTTATACATGGTTTTGTTGGAAGTGATCCGCAAATTGTCACATTTTTGCAAAGCGGCCCCGATGTCAAAAGTACTTGCACCACGGTGCTCTAAGGTTTGGTTCTGAATTCTGAGTGATTAATGAGTGCAAAGTTGTATTTGCTGTGGCATGTCTTCATAATTCATCTGCTCAATTTTTAAAGCACGCGTGGTGTTTCAACGTAAAATGCCCGTAATATTCCTGGCTACTGCTGCCAACAAACGCATTTTTACGTTTGTTACCGTAACATAGGGCATCTTCTTTGTGGTGTAGAAAGGGTAAAGCGTTTTGTGAAAGTAGATTTGCATTGCATCGTCAGAGACTTGCAAAGTATAAGCAAAGTATCGGCGTTGCCCCCGTGGAAAATTTTCTGCGGACAGCCATGCTGGGAAGTCCTTCGATCAAAACTTTGTTCTTGACTGGTCAACAGACAAAGGAAAAGCGGCACGCGTTGACATGGATAAAAAACAATGAAAGGCATAACATTGGTTTAATCCACAACTTCTAATCACTGATCAGTCTAAGACGGTGGTTCTCAAAGTGGTCGACATCGACCCCCATGGGTCTATTGGACCATCCAAAGGGTCGATAAATAGTCACGGGGTCGAATGGGGTCACTGAATGGCCAGGGGCCCAGGTCATAGTTCTAAGCATATTTTCGGATTGTGTATTATTTTACGGGCTAGGCCACAAGGTCTACAGAACATTGTATAGTTCAAGTGGGGGTCAACGTGCAGAAAAGTTTGCGAACCACTGGTCTAAGAAGAAATGGAGTTTCCCACTTGCTAAAATACTTGTTTCCAACCACTTGTAGTAATTGCCTCGATCCATTTACATGCTGACTGTTGAGACTACGCCTTCTCAAAAATGACTTTGAGTGTGCCAGTACCAACAGTGTTTAAGCTAATTTTACGAATTTTGTAGATCTGCAGATTTGAAAGCGTAGAATTGTTTAGCCTACATGTTATGGACGATAACGAAACTGTCAGGCATCGCAAAAAGTATCCGAAACCCAATCCGGAAATTTTGTTGGACGAGCATGAACGAGATGATCGGAACAGGAAATCTGAAGGAGGATTCAACTGTCTCAAGCCCATGTTTATCGTACTGGCATTGTTTTCTTGCGCAGTAGCGTATGGTTACTTCAACTCACCGGTCAATGCTATCGACGTAACAGGTATTCCTGACATTCCACTCACTGGCCTGTATGAGCCGAACGGAATGCTGAGCAGAGGAAAGCAGTAAGTGTAAAGCAAAAAGAGGGTGCAATTTTCTGTTTGTTTTTTTTTTTTGTAAGTTGCTAAAAAGTTCTGGAAATGGAAACGTTTGGTGTCACGTATGACGTTATATCAACACAGAGCTGAAAACTACATTCAATCAAATTTTGCTGACAGAGAAAGCAATTATTTTTTGAAAAAAAAAACAATATGACCCAATTCAATCACTAGTTGCTACATTAATTCTTATATTTCAGCTTGGATTAAAAAAACAATTCCGAACCAGCAGCTTTTTAAAACAAAATGGTATTGGAACTTTCTATTTAGTCTCTATCGAAAACTATACTGTACGAGTAAGAATGAAAATGAAAATACTGTTACACTGAAAAGAGGCAACTGAAATCAAGATCCAGCACCATTCAAACGAAATTTATCTCATCAAAAGTTATCTTTTGGAAAAGCTTCACACATGTCGGAATGGAAAAACTCGGCAATCTTTTAAATTACATTGATTGTCCTTTAATTTGGAAGGCAAGTTTCAGGTAACTTTCGACCTGTGTTAAGTTTTCACGTATGAAGGTTAAACAATATCTCTCCCCCGCAGAGCTGAAAACCAACAAAAGCACCGGCGCACAGGGTACTAAGACACGTAATCGAAGGACAGTTAGTCGAACCGGTTCTTTATCGAAGGACAGTTAATATACAGTAGAACCGATTGAGCTGATTTAACCGTCGCAAGACTATTACAGCGTGGTCTCCATGCTGGATTCTACAGCTGCAATCGTAACGTTCTATTTAATTTGTTCCAAGTGCAAAATAAATCCGTTTTTATTTTATTTTTCTTTACTGCCGACGGGAGCTAGCAGGAGTCAGAACACTCATAGCCAGAGGACCGAACAGCACTGAAGTGAGCAGTCATCAGTATATTGTAATGTAGTTTAGAAATGGAATTCATGTTAAGTGATAAAGGCAATCGCAGGTGGCTTTGAAAGGTTTCATGTATGTCGATGACAAAAACAATCTGGCGTAACTTACTGAAGATGTGATGACTACTTCAAATGTATAAGCCGTGTACCCAAAACCGAGGATGGCAGTCTCATGAGAGCGCCATCTAAACACAGTCATTTCACAAGCAGCTACCTTCGAGCAATTGCACGCAACTTCTAACTTTAAATAATTTCTAACCGTGTATTGTAAATAATTAATGAATGTGATTGAAATGTGCAATTAAAATGCCTTGCGTATTCCACTGATAAAATTCGTTCCACTCATAAAAATCGTTCCGTTGTATGTGTGCATTTAAACCTCCCGTACTTGCTTTGATAAAATTTGGTAAATAATCTGTTCGATAAAACCAATACTGTCGTTCGGTACATTGTCGAGTCACGGGCGCACAGACCACTATAAATCCTGTTAATTCTGTTGTACACTAATTATTGCGGTACGTCTGGTGAAAACAGAAGCTGTTAGCTACTGTACAAGGATTAAACAGCATCACACACAGCGATAGCCAAACAAAAAGTTTACAGAAGAACTTATGCTGTCTTACAATTTTTACTTTTTCATTTCGTATAGCAAACATTTCGCGTAAAAATTGAGCAATCCGAAAAATTGTTCAGTTGGGTTAAGATAGCACCCACTACTATAAAAAAAAGTGAGACTTACTGTAGCTGTAGCAACTGGGTTATTGTGGCCATAGTAGTGCTGTTATGTACATGCTGGAACACAGCCATGCAAAAAATTAAGTTCCCCAAAACTGGAATGTAAACACAAGAAATAAATTGCTTTATCGACGCGTGTCCTATTCTATCTTGTAACTTACTTTTTTCAACCTGTTTCTGAAATTTTTTTACCGCGATACAATCGCCGTTCATATGCAAATAGAATGCAGGGGCGGTGTAAATACGTGGATANATCCGTTTTATTTGCACGGAATTCTATCATTGAGTCGTTAATGTGTTCACTTTAGGTGATTTTACCGATATCTCACTACCTAGATGANGTCAGGCTAGAAGCATAGTCGTCGGTAAAATCGAATCCGGAATAGCGTAAGTTTAGTGTATGTTAACTGGGCCACAAAAGGAAAGAAATATCAAGTTTTAGGGGGTATTCTCACCATTTTTTGCAAACATCCAATGGCCGTGCGAGTTTGAACGTTGATCCATGGTTTAGTAAAGTTTTAGACAAAAACGAGAGCAACAGTTGCAGTCAACTCTGTCTAAGGTCCGTTCAACTGCACTTCTGCAACTTAAACAGTAACTATATCTTCTGCAATATATTGATGTTTTCAGCATACCAAACCTGGTCGGAGCTGAATGCATTCAGGAAGACGACGAGGGAAACTTATACGCTGGTTTGCTTGACGGAAGGATAGTCAAAATTGCAAAATCTGAAGATGATCGCATTGGCGAAGGCGATGTTCAAACCTTCATCAAAGGCGTGTTTCCCAATGCATCGACAACGACTGAAGGGGCTCAGCATGGGAGACCCCTCGGTTAGTTTCCTTTGTTTGGTAAAAGCAATATTGCGCTTAGACAGAGTGGAATTGCAATTCATCAAACGTGCCGAGCGCTGGAACCCTTTTTGAAAACTCCACACAAGGCTTATTTTACCCACACACCAGGACCTCCCAACTGTTTTGCGCGAGGGCCACATAAGTTATTACACAACGGACCAAGGGCCACACATTTGACGTGATGTGATTGTTTTGGGGTATGCTACATTCTACGAAATCAACAAATTTTTCGTAAATATAGTATTTTTTATTACTGACGAAATGTCTTCGCCGGCTGAATGACATAGCGTCGCGGGTCGGATTTGGTCCGCTGCTCGTAGTTTGGAGACCCCTATCACCGCGAGGGTTATTTTCGTGCGAAAAGAGCAAACACGCGTTTTTGCTAAGTTTCCTAGATTAAAAATAACTTCGAGCATTTTAGACTATTGGTGTCCGACATTGACATGCTTTCTCTTTCAGAAGAATCAATGAAACAAATCTGATTCGTGTGTGCAATTGTTCAGTGTATTCCCCCGTGCGACCAGAGGGTACTTGCTGTCGGTTCTTGTGCAAGACATCAAGACCCGTAATGAATTTTCTGACTTCAGAATGATTTGGTTCTTTGTCCTAACTCTTGCAGTTTATACAACACGGAAAAACCCTACAATAAGGAAAACATGCAAGATCTCGAAAGAAACGTTGTGAAAAAAATGAGGTCGAGCACTACTAACCTGTACTACGTAATGTCATAACGCAACAAGTTTTTGTATGGGTTGACTTGGGGAGTATATACCCAAGGTGTCTTCTGTTCGCGCATACTTTTGGGTATTGCCCATTTTAAATAACGACCACACATACGCAACACTTAAAACAAGGGTTTTTAACGGAACCAACTAACTGCACTGCAGTAGTCCAGAATATTGATCGAAAACAGTCCAACTGTAATCTAACCATGTGTGTTTTGTACACAATACCTCTATTTAACGTTGCACATCGCGTGTAGGTTTTCGCATAAGGAAAAAAGTGATGTATGTGATCGATGCGTTTTACGGGTTTTACACCGTGGACCTGAGTACGAAGGCAGTCAAGTTTCTTGTGACACCGGATGATACAAAACCACCGATGCGATTTCCGAATGATATTGATATTTCAAACGATGGATCGGTTGCATACTTCACCGATACTTCTACTCGCTTCGACCTCAATCAAATTGCTTATCAATTTTCTGAAGGTAAGTTTGCAAAGTGGGCATGATAGTACTATTTGTGTGTTTATTATTTGGTCGGAAATATTGCCGTTGCACTTTGTTCGACAGTACCGGTTTTAAGGATTTTTGAGTTGAATTTAGCCGGTACAGCGCTTCTCACTTGTAGAATTTTCATGAAGTCTTATTGATACTGAGTTTTCCATTGCATAATTCAGTTTTTGATGCTAAAAAGCCTCGTAACCAACTGGTACTATAGCTATTGTCATATTGACATCACAAGACTTACACGTATTGGTCTTGGCAGGCGAGTGCTGGCAAGTAGAGATGGCACGGGCCGCTAACAGTCCAGTCTTCGGGCCGTCCGCTACGGTTTTGAAACAGTCCGCTAGCAATTTTTTTAGCGATGACGTCA
>JGI24158J21664_10014770_pt1 | contig 10226 bp, 10 predicted proteins | sample Ectturendosymbi3_FD_21664 | JGI IMG/M metagenome (IMG submission 21664) | reverse complement strand
CGACAACCTTCCGGTTCCTTCAATGCCCTGGCGTCCTTGCACTGATTTGTGTTTTTTCTAGCTGAATATTAATTGTCGCCAAATAAAATCAACTCAACTCATCAAGTAGCTTGATTACATATCCGGCCTGGCTTGGACGCGCCTTGCTGTGGAGCCAGAAAACTGTCAAAGGTTGCAGCGATCCGGAAGTTGTTTTGAAACCTCCCACTCCCTTATCCTCCCGAGAGGAGATATGGATCGGAATATCAATGAATCATTTGCCGTCTGCTTTCGCCTTTTTTTTATAGGTATAGTTCTTCCTTTACTGCTATTTACGAAATTCCCAACGACGTTTCCAAGTTTTTTAGACATGCGGGCATAAACTGCAAGTATCCTAAAAATAAAGGGGCATAATATCGCTGAAGTCAGGCTGGATTTAGGGGGGCCAAAGGGCCCGGCCCCAGGGCCCCCCACCAAAAGGGGTCCCCCACTATGCTCATGTGTTTAGCCATATGTGCGACATGTGCGTGCCACTTAATCCTTTTTATCGAGGAAAGTTTGTTTATCGGTCGGGCAAACGGCAGTGTTTCACTTAAATATTATTCAATATTGTGACGAAACAAACACTTTTTGGTTTCTTGATAGTGGGTGAGGTATCTGAATCTAGTGAATTCAAGGCCAAGCCACGTAGAACGCATTAGTTTACGTCTACTCGTTTCGGGTAGGTTTTGCGTCTGCCTTATTCAAGATTTGCACAGATCGCATATGGGTAGCATTGCTAAGTAGGGATGCCATACGTCCTCTTTTTGGATTACATGCCCACTTTTTTCATGAGAAATGAAATATTCTCTGAGGACATTAAAAAATGTCAAAATGTTCTCCTTTTTGCATGTATTATTTGACATCGTTACAATCAGTGGCGTAACCACAGGTTAGAGTCAGGGTGGAAACGTAGCTAAAATGGGCCCACTGGTCAGCACTAAAAAAAATTTGAGAAATGATGGTGAATCTGGACGTGGATGGTTACACTAAAACCCTAAATCACCGGAAAATAATTTGAAAAATGCAAAACAACAACCTACTGAAAGCCAAAACAATACTAAAACCGAAATATAAGTTAAGTGGGTCTCGGTTTTCACATTTAGCTTGCCAAGAGGGAGGGAAATTCGACCCTCTGCCCCGTGTCAGTTACGTCACCGGCTATGATATTTGGTATTTACATACAATAGGATAAACTGTACCTACTCAGTTGCAACAAGCTACGTGCTGGTGGCGTTGCTTAGTTTATGGGAGGGCCTGCAAGGTGTCTAATTAATCTATGTTTTGGTTGAGTTAATTATGGGCTGGAAAGGAGGGAATGCTTTAACATCAATCGTTACATAACAGTGTTAAATCTTGTTTCAGTATCTCAATGGCTTTGGCATTAGAGTGCGGACTGCTGACTCCATTATACTGTACTAGCTTTGCTGATGAACCGTAATACGGTGATCAGTGTATTCTACATAGCTTAGTGTAGTATTTTCTGGTAATTACAGCTAATCAGTAATGTTAAAAATGAAGAAATACCTCTGAAATATCCTTTTTCACAAAAGAAACATCAATATATTCATGGACTAAATAGGAAAAGTAAATAAGGATTGTGTTTTATGTGTTTTGACTGAAACATCGTCCACACTGTAGGCTACGTCTTACTTCAATGTTTAAAACTTATCAACAGGCCTAATTGATATTTGGCTTATTAAGTGTAGATAATACACTCAACTGTATGACATTCGTAAATTGTTCTCCCTTTTTGCGATGAAAATATGTCAGCCCCATATTGAGCTTATTAATAAATCAACATGGACGAAAGGAAGGGGATCGTCACTCTCACAAGTGTAGAGCTTATGCGAGTGTTTTTAAAAAAATCGTAAAAAAGCAAATGAGACAAAAATGAGAGAGGAGGAAGTTACAGCTAAGTCAAGAAATATTCAAGTTACAGTGCCAATAAAGTCCAGCGCAGGCATTTCTGCGGATCCTGTAAGGGGAGAGAAAACCGAGGAACATGTTGTTACAGACTTAGCTCTACGTAACGATGAGCATGGACCTTTAACCAGCAATGCAGCAGCAGAAGAACGTCAAGAAGTATCATCGAAAAACACGATCGATGAGATGGCTGACGCTATCACTGTTGGCAACTATATCGGTCTCTAGTCATCCAATATACCGGAAGAAATGCAGAAATATTGGTTGAAAACTGAAACAGGTTCTCTTTGGCATTGTGATGAAAAGTTACTTTTAAGCCATGATGTTCCACAACGCTTAAAAGACAGAAACTCGTCAAAGGAAATACACCGCAAGTCTTATTCGTCGCCAGAACCACAACGGCGAAGTAGCTGATAGAAGCTGGCTTTGTTTTTCTCTATCACATGTATTTACTGTTTCACTTGTAGACTGATGTGCGCGGATACGACTAAATGTGCGCATTTCCTGATTAGCAAAAGAATCTGCGACTGGAAGCACGCTCTTGAGGGCCTGAAGAGCCACGAGCATTCAATGGAACGTATGGATGCCACGTTTACATTTAGTCGCAGATGTAATTAAATACTGTGAAGAATGATACAAAGCTAGCCAGTCAGGTCAATCAATGCGAACAACACTGGAAATCGCTTCTGCCTGCAACGTTTGGTTTCTGTCGTAAAATTTATTGCTGAGCGAGGACTGGTGTTTAGAGATGATGAAAACGCTGGATCGTCCAGAAAGTTTTTTTTTTTTAATTTCAAAACTTTTTTCAAGCAAAATTTCAAAAAAAGGAGATGCGATGCTTGTGGCGACCGATTTTGCAACAGTTTCACAAATCGCTAATCATTGTCAAATATCATTTGCATCATAAAGTTTTGTTACAGTTGAGTTAACAAATGTGACGTCACAATATTATGTGTCTTTGTGTGAACGTCATAAATATTAACGGTCCATGGAAATACTGGTGATTTCGTCGATCAACCCCTACCTAAGCATTCTGTATCCGCACATGGGACCTCCCACCACGCCTGAGCCCCAGGCCCCCCACCATCTAAATCCGGCGCTGGCTGAAGTACAGTAGTGAATATTTAGCGAATACCATATTCACTGTTGAGTGATTTCTAAAAGGACCAACAATTTCAGGCTCTAGCTTTGCAGCAGGCTGTTTGAGGAATCTCCTACCTGGTTCTGCTCCCATCTTCTTGCAATAATTCAAGCTTGTACTCATCATTCAGCAATAATAGCAAAGTCACAGCAGTGACCACCACCAAGCGAATCAATCGCAATTTATTGCGTAAGGAAACTAGTTTCGTGTGTTACACATCTTCAGTCCTGCCCAAAAGTCGACTTTTTTTAAAGACATTTCTTTTTTGGGCTTACTACAAAAACACTGCTTTATGCTTGGATGGCTAGCTTTACGTTTTTGCTGTGACATTATCTTCTGAAAATACCCACACAAGAAAGTAAATGTAAAACCTGGAAAAGGCTTCACTTGGTGAAAACGTTTGACACCGTGGAAAAGACTTGGCATGCAAAAAGCGCCAGACTCGGTGGCATTCAAAGTGCTAATTATTACGTAAAGTCAGTTTTTTTAGTGACCGATTCGGGTCGATAGAATTGAAAATAGGTCCCTAGAATCAAAGAAAATTATCAGCGGGTCCCTAAAATCAGAGAAAATCGGGTCCTTAGAATCAGAGATATCGGGTCCGTACAGGTCCATAGTGGGTACCTAACATTTCCCTTTAAAAAAACTGTCTAACGTAATTGTTTATCTCGTAAAAGCTGTCAAATTATTAATTGTTGCGTTGTATGGGATTTCAGAGATGATTATGATGAATAGGCGGGGTTACTGTCTGCACTGCACTTATTTGGTGCGGGGCGACTCGGTTTTGGACGTTAATGAAGCAACAATTCAACTCAGCTAAAACTTTTCGTGGTTGTCCAGATTTAATGTGGAAGTACCAATTTTATGGGTCCGCACAGGAAATTTATGGGTCCGTTTTGAACTCATAAAACGCCTTAAAAAACCTGCATGTACACAATACAGATTTAACAGTTGGATCATTTGGGGATGTCGTCACCAGGGGCGTAAGGAGTGAGGAAAGGGGGCACAATTCCCGGGCGCCGAATCACTGCGGGGCGCCAAAAAGTCCCAACAATGTCACAAGTAATTTCTTCAATACACTGCACGTGGTTCCGAAAGACCTCAGGGTCGAACATGAGGGTGTCAAACTTGCTTCTTGCCCCGGGCGCCATCTAACCTCGTTACGCTCGTGGTCGTCACTTTACTGTATGACAACAAAATTAATTATTTTCTTGCGATTTCAATTTGTAAAATGAGGAACTACTCTCCACACACGTGAATAGTTTGAATCATTCAGCAAATATTTAATAAGAAATCGATTTCACGTAACACTACTCTTCTTCAGTCCTGTAACCTTATTCAAATGGAATATAAAGTTATTTGAATGCAGATATGTGCTAGTTTGAATCATCGCAAAAAGATGAAAGCAGAGCCCATTCGGCTGATTCCTCGAAAGCTTACAGCAAACTTAGAGCTTTTCGCAGTAAAATGAGAAAAACTCTGTTTTGCAATCAATTATATTAGCAGCGTGGAAGGTATTTTATGACAACAACAGTTCTTCTAACTTTATTTCAGTTCCAATGCCGTGTTTATGGACACATGCATGCACTTAACTTAAAGCATCTGACATGTCTTTCATAGTTACAACGCACGAACAAATTACAAGACGAAACCACGAATTTCTCTCAATAACGCAATTTCTTGCATTGAAATTTTTTAACTGCTGCTTGATAAAAATTTCTTTGCTGTTGGCAAATGTAGCAGAAAAACATAAATTCAAACGTCTAAAACAGTTTTGGCGACAATTTGCACGAACGTATTACTGCGCGCAGACACAGGCAGGTGCATACACGCATTATTTGTGGTAGGTTTGGAGCAACAATCGAAACAGCAGGTTTTCAACCAACTGTAACCGAGAAAAAAATGTCACACATCGCTGGATTTCTTTACGGCTTCACCTTTTTTTAGAATGTTGCTGTTCGAGTATTCTTCTTGCGTTAGCCTAAGGCAAAATAGAAATTTCTTCAGGTAAGGTTACTGCAAGGCATGTGTTATTCTNTGCGCTGGATGAAAACAACTTTTCTTTTGGACATTTTTGTGGAGAAAATTGCAAATTACAAAAAAGCTGCAATTTTTTAACGGGAAAGAGATATTCGTCAGAAATGTCAGACGGTCAAAAGATTTTTTCTTCGGTATGTAGAACAACAAGAGTTTTTTATAATGAAGGGTAGTGATTACACCAGTCGCTGCTTAACTACACTTTTAAATAAAGCTGGAGGCAATATCCAATTTGTATTATGACCTTGAAATAATGAAAAAAGAAACAATTTAATAGAAAAGTATTGTTTTCTAGAATCGAGTAGGAATATTTGGGCCAGTGGTGCGTAACCTGATGTCGAAAGTAATCAAGACTAAGCCGGAGATTCATGAGATGAACCAACCTCTGAGAGGAATGCCTGCACTGAAGCAGATCAGATCTTCGAAACGCCAGGAAGCTTTATGGCCAAAGCTCTCTCCAACTAACGGGCAAATTTTAGTTGGTAAGCTGAGCACTGTCTTTCGCAGATGCTTTGTTAGTCTCATTTTCCATTGACATGGTTTATCTAGTCAAGTTTATAGATGCTATGTGATATTAACAAAGTTGATTTTAAGACTCCAACGTTCGACGTTCTGTGCAAAATCTCTATGTTATGAAGCAATTTTATCATAAACGTGCTGGTTGGACATCACTACGACAATGCTAAAGACGAACAGTTTTCATTGCTGTAACTAGGAATTTCTTAACTTCGTGGGGGCCTTGAGCAGTGAACTCAGGGGTGTGCAGATGGGGCGAACGGGGTTACTGCCCCAGACATCCAAGGCAAGGTGAAGTTACAAAAATTACACTTCATTAAAATGTTGTAACCAGATACTTCTTCGTCATGTAAGGTTAATAATAACACATGCTGCAAGGTTCTGATTGGAACTTGCCTGAAGGAGCCATGCAAACGTATATTAAGTGACCAGAGAGAGAGATGAAGCACTTTCATTCTTATCTTAAGGCCTTTAATCTCACACCTATCTCTCTTCCCCCTTTGCAAGCTGGCCAATTCCTTCTATAGCCTATTGTTAATCGGTGACTTGTCTTCAAAATATCTCTCCATTCTCTCTAGAGCCTGGGTTCTTAAACTGGGAGCGTGAAAGCTTCGCAAGGAAGTGCGATGGCAAACACGCATTGTTGAAGAAAAGTATTAATTGCAATGTTTTCAACATTTGCAAATTTATTATTATTTCACTATAAACAAAAAAAGCGGAAAAAAGGCACAATAAAAAAAGCGGAGAGTACAGTGAACAATAACTGAGACCTCTTAAACTTGCTTGTTCAAAGTTAGATCCATGAGTACAGAACGCTTCATGTTACGATGGTGTATTGCAGGGGTGGGCAAACTTGTTCAATAGAAGAGTCATTTGCAGAAAAATAAAAACACCAGCGAGCCAATTTGTAATGTCAATACAAATACGGTAAAGACAGCAAGTTTTTACACAAAATGACCTACAGTCAGGGATGTAGTGCTAACAAAAAGGTGTGGGAACGCAACCAAAACACCATTTTAGAACAGCTTCAAACTCACTTTAAAGAAAACATGAAAGAGGTGTGGGAACGCCGTTCCCAAGCGTTCCCGCCCCACTACACCCCTACCTGCAGTAATTGAAACACAGCAAACGCATTATTTATCAATATTAGGTTTTTATTTGATTTGCTAGTCTCCGAAAATCTGAACAATTTGTTGTTGAAGCTGTGCGAAATAATTCTCCCTGGTGTTCATTTGTTAGGGTTGCACCCAGGGGTGCAGCCAGGATTTTTTAAGGGGGTGCTAAAGTTATGGAAGCAAAAAGCCTTGAAAAGGAAAAATTGCTTGTGATTAGAATAGCCAAGGGAATCACATAATTTGTGGATAAACAATTGTCTGTAGGCCTGCTCACCACGAAAACTACGGGTCCTTCGAACTAAACTACCATCTTGTTTTTTTTCGATATTCTTTCATAGTGCAGTAGTACATTAAGTCATGTCAAAATTAACTGTAAACCTACACCACGGTGATCTCCTAAAAAGGCCAGGATAATTCGCAAGCTGTTATCAAAGTGTAAGAGTATAACCGTAAAGTGAAAATTGCGATAATGTTCTAAGCAGCCATGACCCTTCATCAAAACAGAAAGGTTTGTACAAAATCTAGATCCTGCTTTTGTAGATGATAGTTCACATTTTAAAAAATGCAAACAAGTAGAGGGCACATTCATTTACAATATTTAAAAAAACAATTGACATGAGCTCTACACAGCAATATATGCGGGAGCTTCCATCCCACTCCTCCCTAGAGCACAACTTTCCAAGAATTACAAGCAAAACCTTCAGCCTCTGCAAACCATATGTGAAGGGTTTAACAATCACTGGATATGTTTTTTTTGGTACAGAAACACTGTCAGTCTAATTAATAGTGTAATTCATCACCAAAGTCTGGTCGACGCCTTTGACTCGCAACAAAGTCTTCAAGAATTTCCTTCTTATTGACGGGCGGTTGGTAACACTGACATAAGAGCCAAGCCAGTGAGGCGGTTTCCATGGTTGTTCTGAGATAGGTCTTCAAAGGTCTCAGTATGCTAAAACTTCGTTCAGCAGAAGCTGTTGAAACAAGAGGTGTAGCTAGTATTTGAAGGAGATTCCTAGGCAGGACTACTGTTCTGACACCGTTCAATAAAAATTTTTCGAGGCTGCTCACCCTGATCTGTTTCATACGAACATCAATGTCTTTTTAATTTCACCACCAACTTGTCTATTTTCACTTGACACTTTTCCCTGACTAAAGAGCGGCGTGCAACTGATTAGCAGAATAGCGAATTTGTTCAGCCTGCAGCTAGCAGTTACTCACATCTCGCACTGCATATCTTCCACGTGTGCACATTAGGAACAGGGTTCTCATAAATGCAACTCCAAATATTCCTAAAACAGTACCAAAAAGTCCCTAAATCTGTGGTGGTGCAGCAAGGAGCAGGCAAATTTTTGGGGATGCGAAGGATTTTTGCCCGAATTCTCGCAAACTTGCCCGAGAAAAAACTCCGACCACCGAAACAAAAGGTCTTCATGTTCTTTTGAGCACCGTTGGGCGACATTTTTGCTCATATTTTCAAGGGTTTGCTCAGATTTTCAGGGAGTCTGTGAAGGTTTTCAGAGATTTTGCCCTGATTTCCACGGATTTTTCTCGGATTTTCAACAAATCAAAACTTTTGGTGGTGCGCTTTCACCCCCACCTCCTACATCAGTGGTGCAGCATAAACTCAGAGTGCTATGATAATATGATAAATGTTAAAAATAGAACCAAATATGATTTTCAAAATAAAATGAAACAATACATTTTACACATTTTCATACTTATCCGAAAATCCCTAAAAGTACCTAAAAAATACCTGAAAGGGGTCAAAAATTCCAATCTAGGGACAAAACCCTAAACGCGAGAGCACTGATTATGAAGGTCCCAGCTTTGCGACGTATTAACTGTACATCAATCGAACCTGTTGGTATTTAAAATATCTAGCTTGTTTCCACGGTAGCAGTGCACGGTAAACCCAGCTCTTGTTGTAGATGGTGGTACAAACCAGATCTTGCATTTCGGCCAGTTTCATTTCGACAACAGACAAGATTGTGACAAACGCTTGGCAAAATTAAATGGATTTACAAGGAATGCGAAGCATGGTTTTTACTCCTGCAAATGGTCAAATCTGGCTTGGAACTCCTCTAGTGGTCTTGCAATGCATTTTTGTATTCTGAGACTTTATGGTCAACAATTTTCGCAAATAGCGTTCGTCCTCATTCCGACACTGGGAAAATTACAGAATGTTTTTGACAATCTGTCTCTTTGAAAAATTTTAATTTGTTCTGGAAAGTCAAGTAGCTTAATTAATTTGAGATTTAGGTTCACTGTTTAATAATGAAAACAACGGCCAAAGCAATAGATGCAAACAACATTGTTGCAGACGTTTCGGTAACTGCTGCTGCCATCTTAGGCTGTAGCGTAACTGACGGGGAGCAGGGAGGCGAGCTGCCCCCCTTGGCAAGCTAAGTGTAAAAACTGGGCCCCCTTTAGTTGACATCTTGATATTTAGTATTCTTCTGATTCTCAGTAAGTTGTTTTTTGCGTTATTTAGGTGTTTTCGTATCTTTAGCTAGCATGGACAGCTACGACATCCGGATTCAATATCATTTCTTACTTCTTACCTTTTTTGAGTGTTGGGTGGTGGTCCCCCTACATTGGCCAGTCCGACCCCTTCAGCTAAGTTTTCCCCCTGGCTCCAACCTCCAGTTACGACACTGATCGTAGATTCACTGTTTTTGTTATCAAATCGCGTAAACGCCGTGGTACCTATAACCTTACGCACTTGTGTAAACACATTAATAACTGAAAAAAACATTAAATATGAGGCTGCAACTCGCTATCAATTTGAGACATTGCTATTCAGCTAGAAGAGTCACACAACACATGTCGGCGAGCCGCAGTTTGCCCACCATTGGTGCATTGTTTGCTTGGTTTCATTTTTAGTGACAATGCGAATTGTGATACAGGCAGGGATGTAGTGCTAACGAAATAGGTGCGGCAACGCACCCAAAAAACAGCCATTTTAAAATAGCTTCAAACTCATTTGAAAGCAAAACATGAAAAAGGTGTGGGAACGCCGTTCTCACGCGTTCCCGCCCTACTACATCCCTGGTTACAGGGTTATATCATGCATGTATGACGAGTTAGCGATAGATTCTTCGCTTTCACTTGGCGCTGAAAGTTCAGCTCCGAACGATGTTCTTTATGGCAAATTTACTGTATTGTTACAATTGTTACAATTGAAAGAGTAGAATCTATAGCCAAATCGTCACGCATGATATAGCAGGGTTGTAGAGTCGGAGGTAAAATATCCGACTCCGACTCCTGAATCCGAGTTTTCAAGATCTCCGACCCCAGACTTTTCCAAAATGTCCGACTCCGACTTCTTAACATAAAGGGAATGAAATTTGACTGTTATAATCAATGGAAATCGTGGTACGCAGCAAGAAATCTCTGATTCAACAAAAGTTTCAAAAGAAATTGTACCATTTCAACAGGAATTCCCAATTTAGGAGTGTGATGTAAAAAATGAT
>JGI24158J21664_10014765_pt1 | contig 10227 bp, 7 predicted proteins | sample Ectturendosymbi3_FD_21664 | JGI IMG/M metagenome (IMG submission 21664) | reverse complement strand
TTTTGGTTGTCAATGAAAAAGAATGAGTAGCTTGATTTTGCTGCTTGTTAGACTTGTCTTCAGACGTTATGAGTAGGGCAAGTTTTTCAACTTTTTTACAGATTCCAACAGCTTCTGAAATACTCGGAATTTATGTAGTACGATGAGCTGGTTGCAGGAATTTTATATTACAACTTTTTCCTTTTTCACATGCAACTTTTATCAAGTAGGCCTATTGCATAAAATGTAAAAGTGTGTGTTAAAAAACATGCTTGAGAACTATTTCAGTATAGTTCTGTTCTCTTTGATAACCGATTCGAACTGAGTAATGACCTAAAAGCAATTGTAGAAATAACCCGACCAAACAAAACATCAGTCCAGAAGTGTTGGCCTAATCGTTAAATTGCCAAGCAACTTCATGCAGTGTGGAGTGAAGTTTTAGCATGCTACGCAAACTGTTGGCAAATCATCGCCATTTCTCGCCAGATAAAGTTTGGAAATATTTAGCATTATATGTAAGTAAATCGCTTGAGTAAATCACTGTCGTTTAAAATGCTTGTGCATAAATGCAACTTTTTACTGCAACTTTTGTTAAAAATAAATGCGTATTTCTCACGATTTTATTGCAACAAAAACTTGCCCTAGTTATGAATTTTTAGTAGTTTTCGGACAGGTGCGGGTTTGAGACCGAAAAAGTGCGGGGCGGGCGCGGGTTGGGATGGTCTGCGGGACGGAGCGGGTGCGGGCAAAATTTCTCAAACTCCTGCGGGTGCGAGGCGAGTTTAAATTTTGCGGGGCGGGTGCGGACACAAAATTTCAACCCGCGCAGGACTCTACTGTGCATGCACGCAACTGGCATGTGAAAAACGTAGGGTAATATTTTTGATGTATTCATCAGTCTGAGATAACGCCTGCGACGATCATTGTGCAGTTGTAAAGATATTTATGGACATTGTTATAATTGTAATTATCCGTAGTATGTCATGCGACAATCGGCTTTGCCAATTGCGTTGTCACAACGGATGCAACTAGAAAGTGCTGCTGCTAGTTTTGCGAGCGAACTGACGATTTGGCGACATTGCAGTAATGGCTACACGTAAATAGTGGTACAGCTGGCATTTCGCCAGCTTCTTGTTTTCTATTTGATTTTTGTATTTCGTATTCTGCACCAGTGCGATTTTTGTCAGTTCGTAATTGCGCAGAACTCGTCAGCAAGTGGCGCCTAGGAGACCGGCGAGACGAAGCAACCTCCCTCGAACTCCACAAACTCCTGCAGACCCGCCGATCAAGAAACAAAAGGGCAATAGCGCAAAAGCTATTGATAAACATCACAGAGTATGGCTTGCACATAAAAATAGTGCTTTAATATTCTCCCCTCTTTTCTTAAATATTGAAATGTTCTAAGATGAACAGTGTGTTCCGCCAATAATTCTGAATGAGCCATTTTAGGATATTTTTTGTGCATTTAGTTGGTTGCAATTCGTGGCCTTTTTAAATGTAGCTGTAATTACCAGTGGGATATCGTGCTGCGTAAGCAACGAGAAAAAAACGGGTCAAGATCCATGATTAAATGACTGATTTTTCCACTGTCGATGTATTAGCGGAAATTGGCGACTGCCATTTAAAATATAGTGCTGTGTTCAGAAGCCATTCTTAAAACTTCTTATTTCAGGTTTTTATGAAAATAGTGTAAGTTCAATTGCGTTAGCTATAAGTATGTGGAAACTGTTGTGCATATATAAATCGCATTGGTCCGTTCGAGAAAGTTTAATAATCAATGTTTTTTCTTGGCACTATGTGAAAACCAGCTGGTGTAGTTTGTGTATTCAGGTTGGAGAGGTGTTTGGGAGAATGTTGCTCTGTTTTTATTTAGCAGATGCAAATCGATATGCTGTCAAGACTAATTGGCTTGAAAGCAGAAGTTACTCGCTGTGAAAGGTGGTAACTCAATATCGTTTTCTAAACAGGTTGATACGGCGGAGCTGCGGAAACTACTGAAGTAAGTATCCATGTTAATATGCTTTTACTGCACAAACACCAATTTGCTTAACCTGGTGCTTTCGGTGCTTAGTTCAGGAATCTCACACTTACAATGCTCCGAGGGCCAAATGAGGACTTACAGAGTAACACGAGGGCCACGTTTGACGCTGACGCAACAGTGGCGGTACCTGAACCTAGCTAGAAATAGCTTTTGCATCTTATTTTCTGCGAAAGGTTTCGTGAGTTATATGCAAATCGTTTCAAACCGTCTCTACGTTCCTTCAAAAGGAACTTGTTCACTCGCTGGCCGAGTGCTTTGAAACACTAGTGAATCACTAAATAGCGCGAATGTTAATTATTTGAAAATTCCCAAAAAGCACCATGGGCCGCACAAAATGCTCTCTCGGGCCACATGCTGTCCGCGTGTTTGAGACCCCCGGCTCAGCTACTACGGAAGAGGAAAGATTCCGCTTCGGAAAATATAAATCTATGAACAGTGTTTACTGACCTTGCTAGCCTAGTTAACTTCTGCACACGGCTCAAGCCTGAATATCTGTTTTCGCTAATGTCAGTACAAAGACTAACTAATGTCTACTTGCTCCTGTAGTTGAGGTGTATACAGCTTTGAGTTGGTCAGTTTTTGTTTTATAACGTCACCTTGTCACGTCCTGTCAGCGCAAACGTAACTATCGTTGTTTAGGTGCTCATCAAATATACACCTTTTCTGGGTGATTTAAAAATTTTTGACTGTTTTAACAAAACTTCCCATACTCTAAACCAGGTTTGATAGTTCATAGCAATGTGATTATACGATGGCACAACCAGAGAAAAGCAAATCCATGCAATGATATGCGTGAATCGGGGAATTGATGCTTACGGTTAAGTGCGAACTGCAAATCAACCAGGTGTTTGTGCCAAACAGGTGGAATCCACCGGGTGCAGGTCACAGGAAGCGCGGCCTCACCAGCGAAGAAAGGGAGCTGGAAAAGATGGAAGAAATGCGCACTGCCGCGCGTCTGACAAGAGAAGAGAATGAGAAGTTTCGTGAGAAAACAAAGAATCACACTCCTTTAAAGAAAACCACTCCGAAGGCGCATGCTACTAAACCTAAAGGTAGTTGTTCTTCAGGTGAAATGAAAAATTTTGATGAAGTTTACTGTACATATTTCATGTAGCGTTAAGGTTTGTGGTCGTTCTCACGCAACTGAATAAAAGTTAACAACATCTTATTTTTTCGAACAGGAATAAGATGTTAGCATCCATATTGATACGTGATGCACGGTCACATGCAAACGTTTTCATCATTTCAACATCTTCAACTTTTATTACTATTTGCTTTGCTACTGAGTTCGAAATTTTGATGGTTTTATAGAAATAAAAAAGACATAAATTTCTTGTTTCGAACTGGATGTCTTAGCAATGACTCATGAATAATCGCCCTGAGTTCGATGTTAAACAAATTTGATTTCCGGGAGATTCCGATGAGCGAACAATTGATTTTGACTTCAACTTCTATGCTCTTGTCCAGAGTTCCATTTCAAGACCGATGAAAGAATTGCTAAGTCTCATCCCATGCAGACCAGGAGCGACAGCCTCAAAGCTCCTGACTTCGAGCACGACCTGCGGAAATACGCCCCCTCTCCTGTACGGCGATGCGCGCTTGTTTTGTGCCCAGGGGCGTACCGAGGTTAGATAGCGACGGGACAAGAAACAAGTTTGGCGCCCCAGTGTTCAAACCTAAGGTCATTCCGGAGCAAATGTATTGTATTGAAGAAAGTACTTGCGACATTGTTGGGGCTTCTCGACCCCCCCAGTGATTTGGCGCCCGGGGCATTGTTTCTTCCTTGCCCCCCTCGTTACGCTCCTGTTGTGCCAATTGCCCACTGTTGCAGAATCACTGTTCCCGGAACGTCTGTCTGTTGTAGAAGAAACGAGCCCGCGTCGTTGTCAAGTTTTGACTTGGTTTTCGTACAAGTTGCAACGAACGCCATTGTATCAAGTGAAAAGTGGGAGAATTGCAATTTCCTCCTCATTACAGTGCGGCATGTTCTGTGCTGCACTGAGTCTTTAGTTCGTACCGTACTTGCTTTATTGTCATTTAAAGTCTCAGTGTGTCGCGCAATTAGCCGAGGTGACTTTCTATAGAACTTTCGCAGCAGTTGATTTTTTTGCCACTCGACGAGCATGTCCGAGCAATCTTGGATTTCTTGAACTATTCTAGACTCACACATTGCTTTTAAAATAAAATTAAAAAAAAACAGTATCAGCAGATCCTCTATTGCGCTGAAACGCAAAATATGACGACGTCAGTGCTGTGTGCATGATACCCTGTTGTGAGGCACCTCATGCTGTTGCAGGTGAAGGCCCGTGCTACAAAGACCAAGCCTTTCCATTTCGCTTCGGACAGGAAAAGAAAGCTGGAGGGCTCTGAACCCCCTGCCCCAGCGTTTGTGCCTCTGGCCGAGGCGGTCAACAACTTCCACAAGATGACGCCGGCAAGGTTCCGCCGGACCAGGAAGGGCACGGACCAAGGAACTTCCACCAAAGGTACATGCGTTTTGTGCTGGTGAATCGATCCAATTTCTTCCGCTTAAACCAAGTTCTGCTCGGGCTACGCTACAGCCAGTGATGTGCATCAGTATCAACACACTTAAAAACAGGAATATTTTCTTACGACAGTTTTTCCCAAATTAACAATTATTGCATTGGGGCTTGTTTTTGTCATCAATCTATTGCTGCTACTTGGTGTCTTGCACTTTAATGACAATCAAGTAAATCTTGAAAAAGCGTTTTTTGACAAGAAAATTGCCCCGGGAATAAAAAAATGTATAAGCTTTTTTTAGGAAGTAAAATTATTGGCACTGGCCATAACAATTTGAAGCTTGGCAGCAGTTGCGAAGATCGGTTAAATCTAAAAAGCGGAATGTTAATTTCTCTGGCTGGGCTTGTTGAGCTTCCTATAGCCTCTCGACCGGTTTCATCAAAATATTGGAACTGTAGCAGTCTGTGCGATGTAGGCAGAGTTCCTACGGATTCTGGAAGAGTATGGATGAAATTTTGGTCATTTTCCAGCCTGAAAGTCTGGAAAAAATATTTTTTGCTCTGTTTTCCAGGCTTGATCATTTAACGTTCATTTTCATGATAGTTTATTTAAGATTGATAATTTCACTTTCATCGTGTTAACTCTTATAGCGCTTGTAGTTGAACATGTCATTCGGAAAATATTAAGTCTGGAAAAAGCCTGGAAATGTATTTTCAAAATTACGTAGGAATCCTGTGTAAGGCACAGATACCATTAAGATTTGTGTGGTGTGTTGAACGTAAACTCTTTTGCAGATGCATTGCGTTTTGTCATAAATAATTATAATTAATGTCAATAAACGGATCGTAACCTAATGTCGCTGCAAATATGTTGTCATAGTGATACGCATCATAGTGTATCAAATCCAGGCGTAGATGAAAATTCTTATTTATGAAAAAACTTGTATTTAGCAATGTAAAAACAGCGTTAAAACATATAGTATCGTTGACTGGGAGCATTTCTTACACTGTAGTATGTGTCAGAGGTGGCCATGGATCCGGATTGCCGGATTCGACTCCGGCAGGATTCTGCATTTTTCTTTCGGACCCGGAGTCAAAATTTTGTGAAAAGCCGGATCCGGATCCGGAGTCACTTTTCAATTTCGGCAGTAGCAGGAGTCTGCGTGGTCATTTTTTAAATAAAAACATGGCTTAATTTCGGTTGGATCGATAGCAGCCGGAGTCGGATTCTCAAATTTGAAAAATTTCCGGATCCGGATTCAAAAATTTTAAAACAGGAGCGAAGTCGGAGTCTGAAAAAGTGACGCCGGCCACCTCTGGTATGTATATGGGTCGGGCGGTTGCAGTAACACGCGAGAAGTCTCGTATGACAGACGTGTGATATGTCTGTGTTTTGATGCAGTTATCTTTTAAAATCGCCTGATTAGGTATTTGCAAGGGTTAAACTCAAAACATAACATCTTTCTCGCAGGGCCAATCAAAGCACTCAGGGTGACAGAGCCTCACACGCCAAAGTTTGTCGGAAAATCAAGAAACAAACCGATCCAAACTCTCAGCGCTAAAGAGCAGGAGGACTTGGCTGTGAAGGAGATGGAGAAGTAGGTTGCAGTTACAGTACACGTCACACAGTTGTTTTCTTTTTCGCTGAAACATTTCGGTCGTTTGTCTCACAGTTGTATTAGAACTCGCGATAACAGTGTACATTAGCCAATATTTTCAGACATTCTGACCGCAACGACTAATTCTTTTTGGTCATTTCAAAAACGTTTCGGTCTATGACCGAAATATAACCAGCAGCCGTCACGGAAGATGACCGTGTTGTGTGTCTTTGACTGTGTTACTTTCTCATTCGTAAATCGAGTCGCGAAACTAGACGTTACCGCGAAGTTTATCCCCGCATTAAAAAAAACAGCTTGCTGGTCCGTTATCAACAGACTAAGCATAAAATAGTAAGTTTTTCAACTTTTGTGTTTAATGCGTGTTTGTATTTATCAAGTTATTCACGATTTCTTTGTTTACTTTAAACATTTGCAATCTGCAACCGGTTGAAAAATTTCCGAAAACTTTTTTAGTGTCAGCGTGAACGAAACCTCTGAAAATTTCGGACATCCCCTAAATCGGAAGTTGCTTGCGTTCCAGCAAGGCGGTTACTCTGCTCGTGCCTTTGTTCCGTTGTCTTGTCCCCGGACTGTTGCTGACAAAGCAGCCTGGCCCCCCCACGTTGCTGTTGCTCACCTTTTTATTGCAATCGTTTTTCGGATGATTGGAATGCTGCTTGAAAACTGCTGACATCGTTTGCTCAGGTTCCAGTTTAAGGCCCGGCCCTTAAATCAGGCCATCCTGGATGGGGCGGAAAAGTTAAAGAAGATGGAAAAGAAACCGTCCACCGTTCCTGTTGGCTTCCATCTGTCGACAGGTGCAAAGAAAGACGCGGGCCACGACCAAGAGGATGGAAAACCGAAGCCATTTAAGGCACAACCTGTCCCTACTGAGATTTTGACCAAAGTCGTGGTGAGAGCAAATGTTTTTGATTTTTTAGCAACTGAGCACCAGTTTCATTTTCGCAGTTGTACGTATTTTTGAGCTATATTTTGGACAGTATAGTCATGCAAGTTGTAAATCGACAAAAAGTTGGCATTAACATTGTAGCCCTGTTTCATGTGCGCAGCAATTGAGCTTAAATTTTCCGCCACTTGTGTATGACGTGTTAACCGATGAACCAATAAGATTTGATGACGTGTTAACCGATAAACCAATGATATTTATGTCGCTCCTGGATTTCAAAAGATAACTCTGGAAGTCGGCTCAAATTGAATATGTGCGAAATCTACACTCGTATTCTATTGCAACTGTCTACGGCGCAGCAGTATCAGCTTGCGCTAGGCATCCTCACACTTCAGCGTTGGAGCTTTCGACGGTACGGCTTCAGGATTTTCGAATAGTGTCCTGCGTTCAAAACATAGGACTTCGCGCTGCTTTGAGTAATCAGTGGTTGAGCGACTGCGCAGCATATAAGTATACACGCCGAGAATTCCGACGGCAACCTCCCGCTTGAGAAGCAACAATCACTTAACTAACCTTAGGCGCTTACAAGCAACTGTAGCTGACCGTGTTTGAACGTCGGTTTTTCAACCAATGCTTTTTAAATAACTCTATGCAGGGCGTCAAGGAGAAAGTAAAGCCGGACCTGACGGTTCCGAAGAGCCCAGCTTTTGCGTTGAAAGGGAGAGTCCGTCCTGCGAAACCTGTCATTGAGGTATGGTTGGCAAACAGCTACCGGGGTTAAAGTTACCAGCTGTGGTTCAGTGTACAAGTGCTTTGATCGAAAATTGCTACTATAACTTCCACAGTTCTTTTCCTGAGAAGAAAATGTGAAATCTTAACTCATACCTGACAAGACCAAGGCCCGAACGTGCATGCGCCGTTCTTGTGGTGCCGACGCCCGTAAATTCACGTAGGTGATGTTTTGGGCGACAATGTACGTGAATTTGCATTTCTAAAAAGTTTCCGCTTCCTTACTGCCGACGCGGAACCTTTTCACGTGTAAGTACGTAAATGTACGTACTCGAGTCTCATGACTCGAATACGGCATTGCCTGCTTTGAGATTAATCACTTTCAAAGTTTAATTTATGGGCACGAGATTACTGTAGCGAGACCCTTTCCTGGCGTGGCCATTAAAATGTGAAGAGGCTTGCACGGATTGGTTGATGGTTGTTACAGATGTTGACTATTTTAGGCAGGTAGTTAGTTATTAGGCAAATAATGATCGGTTGTAGCATGTAGAGAAATTCGTGTATTTTTCGCCACTTTGCACCTTTTTAGTTGCTTTTAAGAATAGATTTACTACCAAACAGCAAAAATGGATCTTTCCCTTGGAAGCTCTTGAAGAAACGGATGATTGGGTCCGGTAATCGGGTGAGCCGGAAATACGTCTGACGAAACGAATGCTGATGATGATATCCAGCCCCTCCAATCTAAAGCTTTATGGGATGGTGAGGTCCAACTGGTGCTGCTGTTGTAAATGAATGGGAAAACCTGAGTCAAATAGGTATTTTTGGACAAGTGCAGTGACGCATAGGTGAGATAGTTTTTAGCAAATCCGCTTTGACCAGCAGCCAGGGTCAGATCTTGTGAAAACTTTGTCATGGAAAAGCGGACTGTGCTTTTGGGCCTTGCAATGCTCACGAGTGTCGTACAAAAAACATGCTTGGCGTACTGGAGCGAAGACAAGTGCGTGTGCCATTTTCCCGGAAGCGCAGGATGGGATCTCGAGACGTCGTCGCCTGAGGTATTGTCACAGTCCTGGTTCTGGCATACAAGGACAAGAGAATCGTGAAAGCGGTATCTACAAAACACGATACATCAGTTTCAACTATACCAAGTGAAGAAAATGAAGTGTGAATGACTGGAACAGATTGAGAAATGAACGTGAATTTTAAATGTAAGCAACCGTCTGGGGTGGAGTTGTTGGAGCAGATGATCGCGATCTAACCTCGCATCAGGAAATCGCTGAAGTGGACGCGAAAATTTTTTCTTTTAACTGATGGAAAACGGTGCGCAGTTTTTTGAGGTGTTGTGAGATAGAAACGGTCTCTCGAAATTTTTCAACGGTCTTTCAAAATGCAGTAGAACCTCGCTTTATTTCCACCATCTGAACGCTGTACAACTACATCGGTATTTAGATGACGTAGTTGCGGTCGCTCATATTTTGGCGGCCAACAAGGTCAAGGCTTAAACAACTCTGTCGGTGTCCACAATGTCTCGTGCTGCATAAAGGCGAAGAGAAAACAAAATCGCACGAAACTCTGTACAACGTAGTTTGGAGCCGATCGAACAGCCGCGCCGTTGCCGGGAGGAGAAATCCTTATGATGAGGAGGATGAAGGTGGTCCACCCTCCAAACAACCCATGCAGGCTCAATCCTTCAGATAGACAGCGTGGAGGCTTCATGAAAGTGATGTCTTTCCAGCAAATGGGAAGGCTGTACAGAATTCACGTAGAGTGTGTAGGAAACATGGGCGTCAACTGGACTCACGTCTAAACACTGCGCGCTGCGGTATCGTCCTCTGCCTCATTCCTTCGCAGTGTCCCACACTGAAGGAAGCTATTGAAACCATGGTGTTTTAATGAAAATTTTTCAATGTTGCTGTTTGTGCTCCATTTACGTGTTTCCCAGACACCCAAAAATAGCAAAAAAAACGAAAACAGGCAATCCCGGAGGATTTTTTTTCGCATTCCATTCGGCAGTGCAAGTGATTAAAACGCGACCTCAGTTTACGTTGTTGAAAGCTATCGTCGTGTTTTTATCATCAAAACTGTGTAATTTAAACTATGTGTAATTTAAAAAGTTTTTCTCAACTTCTCTCTGAACAGTTTCAGTGACTCTTTGCTTTGTTCGAAGGCAACAACGTATGTGTTTTTTTTCCGGAGTGATCCGAAAGTTGCAATGAGAAAATTCGCGTTCCGTGATAAAGTCAGGCGAGCTCCTGTGTGCGTCGTGCATCCTGGATGCAACATACGAACTGTTTTGTTTTCCCATCCTGCCTAGCTTCTTGGCCTAAGTTGAACGTAACAAAATCTTCGGGTTTAGTCGTTGTTCTCAGTGCCGTGGCAAGGGTAAGTGAGGCCCCCCCGAAATTTCACGTGGGCCCCCCCATACGCTATTGGCCTATTATTATGAATTGCAGTAAAAAGTCGTAACCTCTCTGGCAGTCATTTTCTCCTCAA
>JGI24158J21664_10014763_pt1 | contig 10228 bp, 8 predicted proteins | sample Ectturendosymbi3_FD_21664 | JGI IMG/M metagenome (IMG submission 21664) | reverse complement strand
TGATTTTTCTTCAGCTAGGGGAAGGTGGGGTACAGTCGACACTTTTTTGCATTTTCGACCACTGCTACTTTATTTCAAAACAAGCTCAAAATTTGTCACACATAAAGCAACTCTATAAAAACAATATCATGCCAAAACATGAAAACAATGCCCTGCAGAAAAAATTTTACAATCAATTCAAAAAGGGTACTTTTTCTGTCGAATGTGCCCCATGCATGGGGCACACTCGACATGAGCATGGGGTACACCTGACCGGTAAAAAAAATTTGGGTTGCATGCGTTGCATAATGTTCATGTGATATCCCATGTAAAGTAGGCACTTGCTGACTGCCTCTCCACTTTTTTCACATTTTAATTACCCGCTATCACTGCATGGCAAAACAAATTTGATGATTACCAAATATTCAATGAAACCAACGTAGTATGCTGAAATTCATGCTTTACCATGCAAATATAATGTGCCTCTAAGCACATAACAAACCTAAAAATGTTCATAGATAAGAGTTATTCTGTACTGCATTCCAATATAACCCCTCAAGCTTTACCTTGTTTAGACTGACTTAGTGGCAATGTGTTGAGTGTGCCCCATTTTTTGTCAGATGTGCCCCATGCATATCTAAAAAATAAAATGAAGTACCAACCCAACTTAAAAAGAATTTAAAATCTGGCATTATCAAATAATGTTGCACTGCCCTAACTACAACGTCACAAAAACTGAGAACAGAAGATGTTGATTAACGTGGGCAAAACTTTAATCTAAATGCGATTTTATAAATTACTTTTGGGTAGCAAAAACACAACTTTCTCAGTAATTCGTAACAACGACTGCTATCAACGAAAATTTGACTTTAGTACTAAGGCTGGTATGAGACTAAATCACCACAGAAATTTCAAAGTTCAACGTTTTCAACTTTTTGAACAAATAAAAAAAGACGACTGTGCCTCTAGTCCTACTGTGCCGCATCTTTCCCTACATTCTAACATCAAATTTTGAGGTAAACGACTTAGAGCAAAATAAATAAATCGGATGGGGTGCTCAGCGGCGCACAGAGGCACGTATATTTTTCTGATCAAGGTTTCAAAAGTTGTATCCCAAGCACAGCTTTGATGAAATGTATGACGACATCAGTTGCTTCATGAAGAAAAACATGTGGATTTTAGCATTGCTGGTAAAGTCGACAAGCTTTTGAGGATAAGACGTGGGCAGCGAAACGATGCTTTTCAGGAAAACATAAACAACGTTGGCAGGAAAAACAATAAACACTGCTTCGGATGTCTGGCACGAACCGTGCTATTAGAATGGGCTGTGGAGTAACTCAAGGACTTGTGATAATACATCTCCAAGTTAGACTACATGATTATTCGTTTCACCCCATTAACTTTAGTTGTTCACTCACATACAGGATCGTGTTTCCATTTTTCAATTATTACCATCATCGGTCGATGTAAAGAAAACATCGAGTTTTAAGATAAAGTTCTGCCAAACTGTGCCCATGAAAATTGTGTAGAGCCTTCGTATGTAAATAAGATAGTGACTAGTTCCATTGTAGATTTACAGTACTCTATTACCATTGCAACAACCAACTTAACAGAAAAAGCTTTACTCATTGACATTCTGCAAGTAACAAGTGGTATGAATTATTTTGTGGTACATTTTATATTGCTTCCAGTTTCTTGTGACTTTGTCGATCAATCTGGCCAAATACTTTAAATCCCAAGTCAGATAACACCTATGGTAGAGGCAACCACATATTCCAAGCAGGCAATGTAATCAATCCAATGGCCAGGACGCTTTCACATGCTTCTACAATGTTATTTCTACGACTGCTGACTCTCCTTCTGGCCTTGTAGCATTAAGGCATCGATTAACCTTTGATGGCCATGAGAATAATGGTGACCCTTGGACACTTACAATAAGACGAGTTCTGTAAAAAGCATGTGAGCTTGCAATAATATTTTCGACTTGCTACGAGTAATATGAGAAAGATATCTCTGAACAGAAGATCTACCTAAGAGTAATTGCATCATTAGCAGTACCAGTTACGCTGAAGATGTCTACACCAACAAACAGTTGAACTAAAATTCGGATATGACTGTTGCTGTGTAAGTCTACACCTGTTTACTGCATGGGCACAATTTTATAGTAAAATGCAGGGGTACAGCTTGGTGNGAAACCANTATAGTCATCGGGTCGATGCAGAAGTGAAGTTTTTTAAACGCAGATTCCCAGTCTTCTTTTTAGAGGTGTTTTGAAAGCAGCACTAATCANGCTTTGCTTTATCCTTACAGATGTTACAAATTAATATACTTAAATTTGTTGCTGGACACGCTACTATATTTCAGCAACATGATCAGCATTCTTTTATTTTTGAAACCTCTCCAAATACAAAACTTAAAGGGAAAATGCGGGGNACATGACATATTATCAATGGTGTAGGANGCAGGGGTGAAGGCGGTGCAAGCGCACCCCCAAAAGTTTTGATTTGGTGAAAATCCGNGCATAATCCCTGAAAATCCGGGTTAAATTCATGGAAATCTGGGCAAAATTTGTGAAAACCTTCGCAAAATCCCTGAAAATCTGGGAAAAAATGGCCTCCAACCTGGTTTGATTTGAAAAAAATGGCGCCCAATGTTGACAGAATAACATGAAGACATTGTTTAGGATGTCATCCCAAAAGAAGGCCTGCTTGAGAAAATGTTCGCGCAAAAAGTGGCCCAAGAATTTTTCCGGCAAGTTTGGGGAAATTCGGGCAAAAACCTTCGCACCCCCAAAAATTTGCCTGCTTCTACACCTATGCATATTATATCCCTACCGTCTGAAAAATTGGTGAGACACGTCCCCTGTGCTCCCCACCTAATTGCGCCCATGGTTTACTGCACAATATACCACAAGGATTTTCAGTTGTAGAAAACATTTCGCGTTAATAGCAAGCAGCATTCCTCTCTTATTGTTTAAACCAGGGTCTCCAAACTTGTTTTTAGAGAGCCACATAAGCTATTCCACAACGGTTCGAGGCCCGGACGTCTTACGTAATGTGACTGTTCCGGGGTACATTGCATTCTACCAAATAACAGTTTTTTTGTAAATACATCATTTTTTCGTTATTGACAAAATGCCTTCATGGACGGACGAAATGGTTTTCCGGGCCATAGTTTGGAGACCCTGGTGTAAAAGAACGATGGTCTCAGTAAACTAGTGCAGCATTTTTAATCATCAAGCAGTGTTTTTTAAGCCGTTTTGGGTGTCAAAATGACACCCTAAAATTTTGCAATGACACCCTAAGTTCTGAAAGCCAAGATACGGTTTTGCCTTGTATTGAAGTAAAACGATTTGAGGAAAGCATGTTTTTCTGCATGTGACTATTGCAACAGACTGCTGCAATGTTGTAGGCCGACACATTTTTCTGGCGCAGAATTTGGAAGCGAAAATTGTAAGTTTGGTATCTGCGCATTGTCATGCGCACCGCTTCGCTTCGGCCCCATACTGTACTGCCGCAGATTTGTACAGTATGGTGTATGAAACTGCGAAAGCACTTTCATGCAATTATGGAGTGTTTTACTATTTAACCGTTTCGATCGGCTTGCCTGGCGATGCATCAGATCAGACTACAATGAAGACGAAAGATTGGCAGTTACAGTGGCAGCGGGCATGCAAAACAGGGTGGTTGTCGAGTGAGGCAACAGTAAGAGCTAGGATTGAGATTTTGGCTTTTTGGGCCGCATTGAAGCAGCTGTCAGGAAATAAAAATGATGCAACGTGCGTTGTTTTACTGGGACTTATAAAAACAAAAATTTTCAATATGGTGCTTTGCTTTTGTCAAGAATGGCATCTCCCCTGACAGAATTGAGTAAAGTTTTTCAGGCGGGATGTTTTGACTTTGCACAGATGAAAGCTTCCGTAGAAATGTGCATCGATAAGCTCTCTGATGCCGCTGCTAAATCCGAGCTTAAAGCTAATTGCCAAAAGTTCGATAATGAATTAGCGGAACTTGGAACGCTGGATGTTTTGGCTGACTCGTGTGTGTCAAGTGGCATGATGTTTTGGAAGAGTGCTAAAAGATTAACAAATTGACCATCCCCATTCACAAAACGGAGACAGGAGTTAATGAACCAGCTACCGCGGCATCTCTTTGCTTAGCCTCCCAGAGAGAGTGTATGCCAAGATGCCCCGAAAATAATTGAACCAAAACTAGATGATACTCAGAGTGTGTTTTGTCACGGCCGTAGCACTACTGAACTAATCTTCACTCTCCAGCAAACTTTCACGAAATACTGGGATCATGCCAAAGATTTATACACATGTTTTGTCGACCTCGGGAAAGTATATGGCCGGGTTCATCGTTAAAAGCTTAGGGTGATGTTGTGGGAGTACGGTGATGACGGGTACCTATATTGCTGGCCGTTAAGTAACTGTATTCCTGTTCAGAAGATTGTGTCCCTGTTGACGGAGTTAACTTACAACCGTTCAGTGTTGGTGCTGGACTCAGACAACGGTCTGTGCTGTCAGTCACCACTCTTCTTCATAGTCTATATCAGGGTTCTCCACACAATGACTCGGGGGGCAAATCCGACCTGCGAAGCCATTTCACCCGGCCCCAAAACACATTTTGCCAATAATGAAAAAATAATATATTTACGACGCATTTGTTGATCTGATAGAATGTAACATATCCCGAAAAATTAACATTACGCAAGACGTCTGGCCCTCGAACTGTTGTGCAATAGCTTATGTGGTCTCTCCCAAAAAATTCGAAGAACCCTGGTCTATATGAATTGGATGGACAGTCGCACACGCCACGGCAAGTTTAGTACTGTTGGGAACTGCAGGATGAACCATTTGCTTTTTGCGAACCGACTGGTGTTGCATGCGTCGATCTTCGGAACATGGTCTTCAGCTCGCATTTGATCGGTTTTCTGTTGCGTGCGACCAGGAAGGAACAAAAATCAAGATTGAGGTATTATGTCTCGCCCAAGGCAGTGCTTCCTGGGAAAACGTCCAAGGCAGTGTTTCTTGCAAGTGAGCGGAATACATTGCAGCAGGTGGAGACGTTCAAGTACGTTGGGGTGGTATTCACGCGTGACGGAAGTCGTCACAAAGGAATTGATACACGGATTGGTGAAGCCAGCGCAGGTCTGCGTGAGTTTATTGCTCGATGGTGACGAAACAGGGGCTTTCAAACAACGCAAAGTTTTCAGTTTTTAAATCCGTCTTTTTCCGATCCTTACCTGTGGTCATGAATCTTAGGTGACGACTGAAAGGATACTGTCAAAAGAATCAACGGCAGAGACGGAATATTTGCGAAGAGTTTTCGGTGTGACACTTCGTGGCAAAGAGCACAGGTCTGAAATCCGTAAAGTCCAGGATGTCAAGCCACTTCTCCTAATCGAGAGATCCCAGCAGTGATGATTCGACCATGTGTCCAACATGACGCATGAAAGAACGGCGGAATAAGTCCTTCAAGCTGCTGTCTCCACCCACGGGAAAGCGGCCTAAAGTTTGTCCAAGGGCCAGGTGGCGTGACTTCATCTTCGACCTTGCTTGGTTCCGTCTTGGTGTGGAACGAGCAGAATTATCTGAGATTGCTGCTGATCGCGAGGTATTCCGGACCCCCCTAGGGCTGCTGCCCTGGGACTCTTCCCAAAGGAAAAGCGGGCACGAAAATGAGAAAATGAATGAGTGTGTAGGCCTACATTGAACCTTTCTATTTATGGAATTGTCTTTAGTTTGTTTGCCAAAGGTGAATGCCGTATTCAAATAATTCAGCATAATTGGGCGGAAACTTACGTTTTTGTGAAAATGGGTTGACAGTATCAGATATAGAAAGGAAAATGGTGTTGACACCCTAAAGCTCCACCACGACACCCTTTTAAAAGCCTTAAAAAAAACACTGCCCAAGATCACTGCGTTTCTTGCTACTTTCGACGCAAAAGCTTGCAATGACACGGAATGTGGAAATCGTGCTTGGCTGGCGGGAAAACGATTATTAATTTCGACAGGCAAACCAAATAAAAATGTCTCGTTTAGAGTTTTGACAAAACACGACCTGCGTTAAGTTTCACATCCCTTTTTCTTATCTGTGCTCAACAGTAGCATCAAAAATTAATAATTTCCTAAAAACTAAACACACTTCACCAGGGACGGATTCAGGGAGCGCGGGGCCCTAGGCCATCTTAGTTTTTGGGGTCCCACAACCACGTAGGTGTGAACTATTTGGCCATTTGTCTGAAAAGTGTGAGTATGCCCCTCTTATGTTTAGTGCCCCCTCAAAAATATATCTTATGTGGTGCCGACTTTGGTTCTACGATTGCCATAGGCCTTCAGTAGAAATTAAAGCCTTTCCCTCATTCTTCTCTGGAACAAATAGCAATGCGATATTTTCTAGGAACTTATAGCTCTTTCGTGTAGTCCAGAAGTTCTCTTCGTTGCATTTCCTAGATTTCTAGTTTGTTTGTAGGTTTATTATTTTTCGGATGTATGCATTTTCATGCAGGACCGTGTTGCCACTCTCAGAAATATCGTCTAGTTGTCGATCTGATGAGCTGTACGTAAACTCCTTTGTTATAGTAAACACATATTTTATGGAACAAACAAGCACAATCCATTCAGTGGACACAGGGTTTATTATGCCGTTTTTAAGTTGTTATTTTCCAAGCAATACAAAGTACAGCGTTTTAGACTGATGGTAAACAGCATGAAGACAAGTTTTGCACAGCAAACTATTGTCGCAACACCCTCAGCTAACCATACGCAGTGAGCCCAATGTAGGCACGTTTTTCAAGTAAAACTCACGAGAAACTGTTCTAGCTGATTTAACTAACACAGGCGTATAGAGTTTCAACAAGCAATCTCTGTATGCGGGCAATCTAGTTGGTAACAACCAAACGTAGCATCCAATACTGACAATATTGCTTTTAGTCGGAGTTCTGCAGTGCTTGGCTGTCTTGCGTTATTGCAAGCTTTTTGTCTGGAAGATTGAACATTAAGTAAGTACTGTTCCTTTTTTTTTCATTCTTTTCTTGTAAGCATAGGCGTAGCCAAAGGGTCAATGGGACCATTTCCCCCTTAAATTCCTAGTATATCTTGTCATTTTGTGTTTTGACAGGCAATGTCCAAATAAAACACCGTTGCTTGCTTTAAGTGGTAGTATTTGGCCCTCCCAAAAACTTTTCCGACTGGCAACGCTACTGCTTGTAACCACTTTTATGCAGACGGCCAAGGGCGCAGTTTTGTTGTAAAATGTGGAGGGACAGCTTGGTGTGAAACCAATATGATCATCGGGTCGATTCAGAAGTAAGTTGTATAAATACAGGTTCGCAATCTTGTTTTAGAGATGCTTCGAAAGCAACACCAATCACGCTTTGTCCTTACAGATGATTTGCAAATACTTAAAATTTGTTACTGGAGACGGTATTATATTTCAGCAAAATGATCAGCATTCCAAACTTTGACAAACGTAACGGACCCGTTGTGGGTGGTCCGTTTTTTAGGGTAATCTCCCAGAGAGCACTGGCATTTAATGACAGCAGAGTTTACCCAAGCCGAAACTACCATGAAGAGAATCAGACCCGCCCGTTTGTGTTGGACTTTCAGCTCAGTTAACACATAAAACAAAGATAGTTTTCTTCATAGTTTTATTAATTTACGTTTCATCACTACATCAACTTCAATGTGATTATAACATCAGTGTGACATTACTATAATACTCAGGAGTTAAAGAAAATGTCCAGCGCACTCATGTTGTTGATGACAGGTGGTTTCACTCACTTTTATTGCCACAGAGTGGTTCTTTGAACTCAAAAAAATTGTAAAGTTTTTTTCAATATTAGCGGGCAGCTCGTAGCGGCTCGGTAAAATCCAACCGCTAAAAATATTTTGAGCGGCCCCCTCGTTCAACCTCAGCGGCCCGACCAATATCCTGACCATTAGCGGCCCGTACCATCTCTGGCTGCAGATTTTTTGCAAATTTTGCGTTCCTTACATCCAATGAAAAAGTTGAGCTGGAAGACGAAGCCGGTGTCAAGCGAAATTTCTGACTTCACACCATGTGAATCTGCATAGAGTAATATTATACATATCAAATAGGCTGTAAAAACTGATGATTATTGCTTAGGGTTTGGGGTTCCGGTAAGTGTTTCGGGTTGGGGTTTGAAAAAGAAAAATAATTGAGGTCTAAGACTAAGTCCGATATTTTTCAGTGGTTGTAGTTATTCTCGAACCGTAAGCTTGTTGTGGGTATCTGACATCTGACCAAAAAGTTTCAATTTGCACAACACACATCAAAAAAGTAATTGCCAAACTTTATTCCTCTATTCTGAGATGCAAAATAACTGACAAACAATATTAGGTCAGAAAGTTCGCAGAGGTCAGAAATTTCGCTTGACACCGGGCTAACCACCGGCTAAGCAGGGTTGTCAGATTGGCCGTTTTGCCGCCAAATTTCGGAAATTTGGCCGTATTTCAAGTTGGTTGGCCGTACGATTTTGGGTTTGGCTTTTTTTGGCCGTTTTTGAAGGTCGTTTGGCCGAAAAGTTTTTCTGTTGGCCGTTTTGACTACTTTCTGTTGGCCGTTTTGAATATGTCTATAGCCTCTTTCAAGGCTAAACTGTCAACAACAACACCTTTTTTGAAATCTGGTCCCCTGTGTGTGCGTTTCGCCCTGTGTAGTGAAATATAAATGAAAGCGAGGCAGTGTGAGTGTGCCATTGCGTTTGCCGTGTTGTGCAGACCTTGCGCTTTGCAGGTCAAGTCGTTGTGTGTGTGCATATACCTGTTCATCGGTGCTGTATTGTATATGGCTTGTAACAGACCATAGGGCTAGGGATAGGTTAGGTAGGTATGGCTTGTGACAATCCATATGGTTGATATCGTGCGTAACCAAACATACTCTTCATATTGTTATCGTAATATTGCTAACTGCCTGTGTTGCTATAATCAGTATTCACAGTTCTTTTTTTATGTTGCCACTATATTTTTTCAACAAACTCTCTGCTAAGTGCCAAGTGGTGCTTACACTTAGGCAAATTAAGTTAACCTTTGGAAATTAAGTGTTCTTCATGTCCGAATGATCTTGGAAACATGCAATGCCTGTAGTATTAACTGTGGGATTTTGTAGCGAGACACAACTAGTTTCTACCTAGCTGCAAGTCTTTTCTTGCTGCCTATTAATTCAAGTGTTAGCTTATTTAGTATTATGTCTTATGACCACAATCACTGTGTTTTTTATGAAGTGGCCATTCGTTTAGAACCTATGTTCAACCCAAATAGCTGACAGAGCCAAAAAGTATGCCATTATCTTGACCAGGGCCGCACATTTAATGGCTTACTTTGATCTTACCAAACTAAATTTAGCTTTTAAAAACCTAAAGCACTGAAAGCATTTAAATCCAACTGCAATGGTAAATAAAGTGACTCTGAGGACCATCTGCTTCAGAAATGTCAAATTCAAAATTATCAAAATAAGGACAGGTTGTCAGCATGTATTGTAGGACACTTTTACTACAGCGCAAACCTAAACTGGGTTGCACAAAACCCTTGACTGGGCCGCATCGCGGCCTGCGGCCGTGGATTGAACATAGGTGGCTTAGAATTAGGCCTATGTGTCTTGCTGTTGCAGGGGTGGCCAACCAGTCAGAGACTAAGAGCCACAGTTCTTACTGTGTTATAGCAAACAAACACATCATGNACATTATAGATGGGTACATAGGCGTAGCCAGGCATAACCCCTTTCGACCCCTCAAATTTTTAGAAAATATAGTCATTTTCTGCTTTGAGAAGCGTTTTTCTAAACAAAATAGTGCTATTCGCATAAAATCAAACATTTTGCCCCCCCAATTTTTTCGCCCCCCCTAAATTATTGGGCTGGCCAAATCCACTGGATGGGCACACATGAACATAACCCCATCTTTTACTCGTATACATATTTTTGCTTAGCTAGATTTATTGTAAGTATCACACACCACCAACATGACAATAACAGGACTTTACAAGGCATTTATTGTTATTTAGTGGGACTTCTGGTATATAATTACGTAAGAGCCGCATGAAACTAGCAAACAGGCGCATGTGGCTCACAAGACGCAGATTGGCCACCGCAGTGCTATTGTATTCAGTAACAGCGCAAAATGAAAATGAATTTCTCTTTGAATGCATTTTGACTTGTTACAGTTAACTGCAAGCTCTGCTTTTGAAGTGTTCAAAATTTGAGTGATGATGCTAAAGTAACTGTTG
>JGI24158J21664_10014762_pt1 | contig 10229 bp, 7 predicted proteins | sample Ectturendosymbi3_FD_21664 | JGI IMG/M metagenome (IMG submission 21664) | reverse complement strand
CCTATCGATTCCGACATAGGCTTGTGAATATCGTTAAATATGAACTGGCGCTATTATTCACTAGTGCAGCTATGTCCAACCCGCGGTCCAGTTGAAGGTTTTGTTCGGCCCAGTTTATCTTTTGGCTGCAGTGAACGTATCCTACATACTGACAACCAATCTTTATTTTGATAATCTTGACTTTGACATTTTTGATGTAGCTAGTCTTCAGTGCCTTTTTATCACGTCTGTTGCCATTGCAGTCAGCATTTGAACATTTGAACGCTTTCAGTACATTAGTTCAAGATAAATTTAGCTTGCTAAAATCAAAGTAAGCCATTCAATGTGCGGCCCTCATTAATACGCCATTGAACGTGCGGCCCTGGTTAAGCTAGTGACAATTTTTAGCTCAGTAAGCCATTTGGGTTGGACATAGCTGCACTAGAGACACCTCAACGCCACTGTAGACGCAATCACACACGTGTATTCAAGTAACTTAACTCCACTGGTGAAATAGGCAAGGAATCAATCACAAATTTTAATAGGAAATCGATTTCACGTAAAACTATGCATCATCGGTCCTTACATCTGTAAGCAATGCTAACAGGTGAAACGTTGAAGGGCTAAAACAAGGTCAGAGAAAATAAACAACCTCAAGACTCTAGTGAAACATAGCACAACACCAACTGCGACAATTAAAACTGGAAATTACGTCTTATTCAATTGAAAGTATTCACTGCAAGTGCAACTTCAAAATTTACTGCAAATGTTACATGAACCTAATAAAACTCAACGCAAACTACAAAGATTTACACAATAGAATACTTCGTTCTCGAAATAATGCAACTACTGTCAAACGGCGCTTCCAAATTAGCTTGAAACAACACGTCTATGTTACGGCATAAATGCCGAATGCGTAAGGTAAGCTAGCATTTAGTAACGATGGCAACCAAACCTCAGCGGCCACATTTGAAACGCTGCGACTGACGAGAACCAGAATTCTAACACGCCGGCCGCAATAACAGAACACACCAACGTTCAGTGCAGAGGGGAAACAAAAAGCTTTTATCTCAGGCGGGGGAAGATCATGCTGTGAATATTGCTCTGTGCGTCAAGCTGGTTGTACCATTTATCTGCGCAGATATGCAGATATTCATCTGCGCAGAGAGTGAAAATTTGGTTGTTCAACAAAAGTGGCGATGTAAGCTTCATGTATTGGTGGTTTATTTGCGTTACCACGAAACAAAGCCTAGTGCCGCGACAAGGCCACATCCTCTTTTTTGTCATTTCTACAATTAGGTCTGTTCCAATTACTGCGGTGCGCTGACCATCTCTTGGAAAACGTGTACTGCTTTGCCGAATACGTGAACTGCTTTGTCGAATATTCTGTGCTAACCATGCAACTTCAACAGCACTGCACATGTAAAACGAAACGCAATTTTCGGTACACAATTGTGCTGACCCCACGTGAACGAAAACAGCTCCACGAAATAGAATACAATTCACATGAAAGCAAAATGGTTCCAGCCACGAATTGACACAGAGACAAGTAGGCTGTTGATAGCCAACTTTAGTTTCATTAAAATATTCTTACTACAAAGCACATAAAAAATAAACCATCTTCCAACGTATCGGTGACTACTGACTAATCCGTTTTTTGTGGTAGCTTGTGGACATTTTGTGATTGTGGTGTAACCATAACAATGTTATGCAACTACTAACGCCCATCTGTAGCGTGGATAGGCTGAGGACTATTCAATGCAGTATGCAGTTAACAGCAGCGTGGTTTCGGCACCTGCTGCACCTAAGTAGCATAGCAGCGCTGCAGATAGGTATGTGTGCATCGGCGTTTAGGGCGTGTACCTGATAGTAAGATGTAACAGCAGGCATAAAACTTATTTTGCAGAATATTCCCAATAAAGTCATTCATTTTAATATTCACACTGAAATTTCCTCTGACTGATCCTCAAAAGATGACTTGTCAACCCTGCATTGATTTATGACTGTCTTGTCATAAGCGAAACACGNACTAGTTGTAAACCTGAAAAGATTGAGACAAATAGACAAGAGTGTAANGAGGTTAGATGGCGCCCGGAGCAAGAAGCAAGTTTGGCGCCCCCATGTTCGAAACTGAGGTCTTTCGGAAGCTAATGTACTGCATTGAAGAAAGTACTTGTGACATTGTTGGGACTTTTTTTGGCACCCCCCGCAGTGATTTGGCGCCCCCATCGTTACTCGGTGCCCGGTGAATTCTTCCCCCTTGTCCCCCCTTCGTTGCGTCCCTGCAAATAGACAATGAACAATCTCACACAGACCCATGCACAAGCTACGTTAGAATATTATATCATCATCACCTCAATGTCACTTAGTCCTTCGATTATCATGTCGACTGTCAAATTCATCAACGAAATCATCTGAATATGTTTTTCAACTCGTACCTTTCAATTTAAAGTAGATCAATGTTACCCAATCTTTCACTGGTTGTGAAATTTCGGGTTTTCACTAATTTCCTTTTTGAAAAACGTCTCTCGCATGAAGCGCTGGTGACGGGAAGAGTTACAGCTAGCAGTAACAATCAAACGCAGCTTTTTAAGTAGCCATAAATGAAACAAATTGTTCAAGCGATGTGGGCAGCTTCGACTCCTTCCGAAGCAAATTCTTTATCAAAGTTATTTCATGTTTTAAATCATTTTCACTAAATGAATATGATTTGTGAATTCTTTCAAGTGTGTTTCTGATAGAAATGTTGGACCTCCTGGCAAAGAGCTGAATACGAGAAAGAATTGCTTCTGAACCATGACAGAAAAACCGTACAAAGTTGTGAGGTTGCAGGACATGTTGGTAGANTTAAAANTGGAGTCACGAACCACTTACGCAAGATGTTTCGAAGTAGTATACACAAGGCAACATAACGCAATACAGCAGCCAGGATAAATTCAGATAAATTAACTGAAACCAATTCTTAATGCTTTCACAAACCTTTTCGCTACTGGGACAAACAACAATCTGCTGACATCGCCCCCCTAAACTTACTGGCTGGATCCGCCCCTGCACGGAAGTCTTCCGCAAATCTGGCCACAGTATGATAAAACAAGAGGTACTATGACAATTTATCAAACGACATTTTATCGAACGGCAGTCCATCGAACGACAGTTTATCGAAACAACGGTTTATCAAACGACAGTTCATCAAACGACAGTTTATCGAACCGAGAGTTTATCAAACCGAGAGTTTATCAAACCGACAGTTTATCGACCGGCAGTTTATCGACCGGCAGTTTATCAAACCGACAGTTTATCGAACGACGGTTTCTAGAACCCAGTTTATCGAACGACAGTTAATTGAACCGACAATTAATTTAACGACAGTTTACCGAACCGACAGGTTATCGAAACGACTTATCTGACTTAACTGTCGCAAGACATTATTACGGTGTGGTGTGGACACCACGCTGCAGTGTACAGCTGCAGTTATAACTCTCTACTTAAATTTTTCCAAGTGCAAATCTGTTTGTACCTTTGTTTAGTATCAACTGGTAGTTAACAGGAGTCAGAACCACGAAAACCAGAGGTCAGAACAGCAGTGAAGCGCGCAATTGTGAGTGAATGCAAAGTAGTTCAGAAATGAAATTCATTTTAAGTGAGAAGGCGAAATGCAAAAGCTGTGTACTGTCCACAGCAGAGGAAGACAGCATCATAAGAGCGCCATTTGAACACGTAGTCATTTTATAAGCAGTTGTTACAGCCACAAGCAATGCTGCGTCGCCCTGAATGGAAAGTCGAACCCATGACCCTCGGCATAACAACAATAGAGTTTCTCCACTCGACTAGGTAGACTCTACGATTGCCGCTACGAATTCCAACGTTATTTGTGGCGAATCACCACGCCACACAGCTGCCTTCGAGCAACCGCACACGACTTATGATTCAAATAATTAGCAATGGTGTACCGGTGGCGTATCTATGCAAAATGGTACCCATGGCAAAATTTAAATGTGCCTCCTCTTTAATAAATTAAACACTACATATTAGCACAATTTTTACGAAAGCTAAACCATGAAGATAACAAATGTCTTAAAACAAAATATATGATTTATATTTGCTTTAAACGTTTCAGCAAATGAATATAACTTATCCATAATGACCATAAAATAATTCTATATCTATTCATATTTACAGGATTATAAAGAATATATTAAACACTTTCGAATAGCAATGTCATCATAATTTGTTCATAGTAATGGTAGACTAAATTGTAAATCTTAAAAAAAATCACACAACGCATTACAACTACAAGCATGAATTAATAAATGAAATATTACATATTAGCACAATTTTTACGAAACCTAAACCATGAAGATAACAAATGTCTTAAAAACAAAAAATATGTGTTTATTTTTGCTTTAAACTTTTCAGCAAAACTTATCCATAAGCAGTGGCGTAGCTATGGTATGGCAGGCATGGCACGTGCCATGGGCGCCACTTTGAAGGGGGCGCAAAAATTGGTTGACAAAAATTTAAATTTTTATTTGCAGTTTCTTGAAACTCTATTTTGCGTCCCGTACAACCAAAAACTGCAAAATTGCATCAACACAGCGCTCCCGTACCTAATGTCGGGCGTGTAGCTCCGACACCACAAAAGGTTATGACTAAACTATGGTATTGTGACATATCACGACGGTCAGACATTGTGACAGAACAAGAAAGCTCGCATGTCATATCTACGAGATCTCGTCCTTCTCACGCTACAAGAAAGGATAAGTCAGTCCGTACTGCTCGATTTCATGCAAGACGATATTAGTCAGAATCTGGTTGAGACGAGTTTAAGTCAGTGGCTGTGAGAATCTTGCCTGTTACGTAAAGAACTGCTGTTGAGGTCCTACATATTAACAAATTACTCAAAGTGCTACGGCCCACTCCGACTTTACGAAACTGCTTCGATGGCCACTAGTGCAAACTAAGGTCGAGAACATTAGTTAGTCCTCAAAAAATCAGCAGTTAGTATCATTACCGTGCCAGTTAAGGTGCAAGAAAAAATGTGAACTCTTCAAAGAAGAAAAATTATAGTTTTGTTTAGAGCTGACTTGTTCTGTCCAAATGTGGCCTTCTGTTAGATGTCCAAGGCCTTTGTTGCGGTCCCGACAGCGAGTGACACTTTAGTTGTGCACAGTTCAAATGTAGATGGCAAGCAATTATACGAGGAGATTCTAGATTGCAAAATGCTAGTTTCAAGCCGTGCAACTTAAAATTATCGCGTCCTGAAGTCCTCCTGACATTCTTCGAATTGCATTGGAAATAATCTGACAATGCTATGTATTGCAAGTGCCGAGCGGCCTTTCAGCAAACTGAAACTGGTCCTTTGATACCTGCTAGCCTTGACTAAAAATAAATCAGGGTAGGTTGTGTGATGTAGCTTTGAGTAGGCTATAGCAATAGACGAAATAGAGAAAGCTGATATTGATGAAATCATAAACGAATTTGCTTCGATAAAGGCACGTTAAGTTTTGTCAGCATGTTGTGTTATTTGAAACAAGAGAAGGCTGGCTGTCGTGATGTTTCGATGGAATTGTGTTTTTCGAACACAAGTGATACCTGACTTGCATTAAATTTATTGTACAATTCAGATTAAATGTGTTTTACAAGTGTTTCTTTTCAAAAGAAACTGTCGTTTGCAGTTGCAATATGTTGTTTGATTTTTTGTAGGATATACAGTTAGGCACGCAACATTACATAGGCCCATAAGCGCAATTTTGTTGTAAAATGTGAGGGGCATCTTAGTGTGAAACCAATATATTACGAAACCTAAAGAGAAAAATGTGGGGAACATGGCATATTATATTCCTACTGTCTGAAAAAGTGGGGGGACGCGTCCCCGTGTCCCCCACCTAATTGCGCCTATGCATAGGCCTATAAGTTATGATAACGTTATTATTTGAATGTTTTCATATTTTTCATAATAAAAATAAATGAGTGTAAAACCATGTTATGGCCCTTATGGATAATTTATATTTTGTTTGCTGAAAAGTTTAAAGCAAAAACCCTAATACATTCCTCTTGAAAACAATGATTTTCTTCATGGTTCATCTTTCGTAAAACTTTCCCTACATTTAATATTTAAATCATTAAGGGCATATTTAAACTTTGCCATGGGCGCCACTTTGCATGGATATGCCACTGTCCACAAGTATACCATAAAATAATTCTGTACTTATTTACGTATATTATAAAGAATATAAACACTTTGGAATAGTGTGGTAATCATAATTTGTTCATAATAATGGCAGACTAAATAGTAAATCTTTAAAAAATCACACAACGTATTGCAACTACAATCATGAAACAACAATTTTTTAAATATGAAACACATTCACTTTGGATGGTACAATAAGTTATTCAATGCAAGTCATGCATTATTTGTGTTGGAAAAGACACAGTTCTATCGAAACATCAATATATCTAGCCTTATCTTGTTTCAATAATCTAAAATGCTAATTACAACAACTCTTTTTATGCTTTTATTGAACAAAATTCGTCTATGCTTTCGTCGAAGTCGGTTTTTTGTTTCGTCCCTTTCTGTACTCTTCAAAGCTGCAGTAGATAACCCAATCTGTTATGGCTCTTTGAAGCTCTAAAGATTGAAGTGATCACTTTCAGTTGCTGAAAGATCGCTCGCAGCTTGCAACAGTGGGCCTACTGTCGTCGTCAGCATAAGCGTACGGCATGGGGATGCAAAGGATGCGGTCGCATCCCCAATGCTGAAAAATTGGCCATTATTCGGGCAAATATTTTCAAAAGTTGGGCAAAGTATAATGTGGCTCATAACTCGCATTAGCAAATTTTCTTGTTGTCGATATTCTGTGAAAATAGTTTTGTAACAGAAGCGATTCTGTCCTCAAGTTTCCTTCGTTTTTTGCAAAGTGCTGTCACTTCTGTCGCTGCAACACGTTTAAACAAAAGACTGCTGTTTGAAATCTGCGTAGTTGTAGTCTATTTCATTTCGTTCAAACCAGAACGAAAAAGTTCTTGCAACTTACCCTGGTAATGAAATGTCGCTTTTTTGCTACGTCACACGTTCTTTTTCGTATAGACGTAGTGACGTTTGTTTCATATTGCAATTAATTTGGGGAGACGCTATCTTTGTAAAAGTGGTCGCAGTAAGTTTTAATTTGAGCTTCGTGGCACGGATTGTACAAACTAAACCGAAAACTGCATAATTCGCTTTTTGCAATCGAACCAGTTTCGTCTTATGAAAAAAATATCGTGTTTGAGAACCGTCAAATACAATATTATTACTCCAGTTAACAACAGCATTGTTTGTTTTCATTACCATTTGTATATTTTGTAGGAACTTGCACGATCACAGCCCAGCAACAAAAACTTTGCACCGGTGAAAAATTAAGGTTTTCGCTGAACAAATAGTGATGTGTGCAGGCGCACAGCAACGTTGAATCAAAACCGTAAGTTTCACTAAGCTAGGAGTTTCCAAACTTTCTCTGACCATGTACCCCTTCAGCATTTCGATAGATGAGCGTGTACCTCTAAAACAGGGATCTCCAAACTTTTTTGTCCAAAGGCCACATAAGCTATTACAGAACATATCGAAAGCCGGACGTCTTACGTTATGTGACTGTTTTAGGTCAGGGTATGTTACATTCTACCAAATCAACAAAATTTTGGTAATTTTTTTCATCATTTGACAAAAAGGTTTCGTGGGCCGCATTTGACCCGTGGGCCGTAGTTTGGAGACCCCTGCTCTAAAATAGTGTTTCTCAAACGTTTTTATTCCATCGCCCCCCTAACACTCTCGACACGTCCTTTGCACCCCCCAAGCCTGATAAAGCACACACAAGTAAGTAAATTTAAAGAATTTTATTTAATGGAAGTATTAAATAGCTGAACCAACCTATTAAATAGCTTAACTAAGCAATTGTATTACGACGCTAATATTACGTTCAGGATTCTTGTGAAAATAAACCACACTGTAGCCGGACACACAGACGATCCAGAGTAAAAATTTAACGGATAAATTGCTTTAACTACAAGCTCCAACGAATATCTTAGTAAATTAACATTTGCAAGAAACTAACATTTCATAACAGTAGGCTTTGAAGTTAACTCAACGATTGATTAGGGGTTGAGCGTTTTTGCCCTCTTTGTCTTGTTTCCTCCTTATCTCCTCTTTTGGTTTGATCGCCCCCTTGCCCATGAAAATTGCTCCCAAGGGGGTGATTCCGCCCATTTTGAGAACCACTGATCCAAAATTTCTTATGACAAAAATGCTGAGGAAGATAATATAAAAATGTTTATGCACACAGCCAAATACGCTGAAGTCGAATAAAGCTAAAAAAAATATCATATTGACATATACGTAAAAACAAAAAACTGGAGCTACACATGCAGTGAAGTACTGACTGAATCCAGTGCGGCATTTATTCCAAGCATTCAACTCACTTTCACTCAGCTTTATTAGCAGCAGTAGTCTATATTTCCAAGCCCTAACTGCTTTAAGATTGTTGATGATGCTGATTTTTCTGAACTAAAATGGAACCGATCATTCAGGTAAAAAGCAACCTGAGCTAAATCTTTCCTGATGCTGCTAGATTACCACAAAAAAATCATCCAAGGTCAACACAAAACAGCGAGAAGAGCAGTTACTCCCAGTGTGTGCCAACTGAAAAGCTCAAGCGAACTTTTCCTTTGGCCACCACTCACGCCAAATTGGCGAATAGCGGTAACAGTGAAGTGCGATAGCTCGCTACTGCATGCCTTATTTTTTCAAAAAAGAGCGGCGCTACCGCTATCGCTCCTGGAAAATTAGCTTGCTACAGTAGCTTGCTATTTTAGTAGCTCGCTACTGCCCACCTCTGCATGTAAGTGAGATAGTGTCGATTTTCCAAACTGAGGCAAAATAATAGCCAAATCAAAGGCAAAATATTGGCCAAAACGGCAAAATAGTCTGAGANTAATTTGCCATTNTTTTGCCCTGATAGCAAAATAAAGACTGCCCTTGAGTGAACTGGAATCATGTGGTAATTCCAGCAGCCTTCATCAAATTTGGGCCAACTAAAAAAATTTAATAATGTATTGGGTAAAATTAGAAACATTTGAGTAAAATAGGAGCAATTGGGTGAGGTCCAACAGCCTCAATTAAATCTGGGCAAATGAGAAAAGCTTCAATCAAACTTGGGTGAAAACAAAAACATTTAGATTAATTGGAAACACGTGGGTNATGTTCACCAGTCTAATCAAATTTTGCCAATTTGCAACAGCTTAATTCAATTGCGGGCAACTTCANACAACCTTGTTCATAGATGGGCTATGTAGAAAAGCTCCATTAAAATTTTAGTACGTTCAGAAATGTCTGGGTGANTTATAAGAGTTGTATTCAAATTTGGATAAAATCAATCATTTGGGTATATTTTAACAACCTTAATGAAATTCGAGCAAATTGGGACTACTTCATTCGAATTTTGGTGAAGTTAAAAGTGTTTCCATGAATTGGAAAAATTTCGGTGAATTCCAACAGACTAAATCAACTCTGGTCAAAGAACAATAGCTCCATTCAAATTCGGGCCAAGTGGAACATCTTTATTCACTTTTGGGTAACTTCAAACAACTTTTTTCATTTTTGGGGAGCTTCAAACAGCTTCTTACATTTTAGGGAACTTCAAACAGCTTCATTCCAATTTGAATAATATACAACCACTTCATTTAAATTTGCATAAATTTAGAAACATTTGGGCAAATTCCAACAGCCTTAACTGTCTAAACTGGAGTGGATTTTTGGTTTTCATAATGTGACTTTAGAAGTTGCAAGCATTTAAGTAAGTTGTTGTATTATAAGTATAACATGTTGCAGTGAAGATTGCCAATGTGGAAGGTTAAACGAAAGCCTATGCTATGTATTAAATTCCCTCCTTTCCCTCTACTTACTTGAGACTTATTTGCGGCAATGTAATACTTTAGATCGTAACTCGATATTTTACTCCTTTTCCAGATTGATTGCCATTGTGGCCAACACAAATGCACACATCTATGCTAGAGAAGAACATATCTTAACTATTAAGATGATCATGTTGGAAGAATAAGTTTAGAACGTATATAAAACTAAAAATGAAGATTCTGAACAATACCTTCCATGCGTGGTGGCATGAACAGAAATTTTTGGGAGGATTTTATTGTAATTAGCTAACATTTTTCAACACAATAAATATTACCATTGTTCACATGTAGCTATGCAGAATATTGAT
>JGI24158J21664_10014761_pt1 | contig 10229 bp, 7 predicted proteins | sample Ectturendosymbi3_FD_21664 | JGI IMG/M metagenome (IMG submission 21664) | reverse complement strand
AAGCCAAAGAACGACTCCTTAACTCACTAGACCGATTACAAACCTGCTGGCACCGATCGTAAACGGCTATACAGCACTCTGATTGACAACGTTACTCTACGCTTTACACGTGGTCTTGTCTCAGACGATCATGTGACTTCAACAGGCCGTAACGGGCAGTGGAAAAGTAGAGAAAAAAATTTTGCGATTACTCAGGACTCAGTTTCGGGGGCAGTTTAAAGTGAAATCAACAAGGGAATCAAATGGATTGGTTTAGTTAGAAGTAAAAAGTTTGCACTGCCGCTAGGGCACAAATAAACGGAAGTAACAATGTCTAGCTTTTACAAGCCAAAAGTTTAAAGCAACAGTCCGTAAGCCTTTCCTTTGCTTCTCAAAGTTTTTCAATTGGTGTCAACATTGGTGTAAACTCCAATGGACGGGATTTGCCTCTCCACTTATCGGAATCAACAAAACAAGTTCTAGCTTTGCAGCCAGCTGTTTGAGGAAATCTCCTATATAGCCGTTTACGATAGGTTTTTTCATTTTCATGACGGAAAGCAAGTTGACTTGCTAAAGAAAAATCTGTAAACCTTTTGTGCTATCTCTTTTAGGGTTTTTTTTTGTCCAGTTCTTTTCTGGGGTGAAGTTTTTGCAGATATTAAATGATCCTTTTTTTCCTTCTTGAGATATACCTGCATACTGTAGAAGAGTATTATGCATGAAGTTGAAACAGTCAATAAGTGAAAATGATAACTCATTAGTTTTAGGCACATGTATTGCGAACAGGGACATAATGATGGGGAGCAATGGGGGTGTAATTCCCTGGGGGCCAAATCACTATGGGATTGTCGAATCACTGCAGGGGTTCCAAAAAGTCCCAAAAATGTCACAAATACTTCCTTCAAAGCAGTGAATTTACTTCTGAAACAGAGCAGGTTAAAACATGGGGGTGCCAAACTTGCTTCTTGCCCCAGTCGCCATCTAACTTCGTTACGTCTCTGAATGTGAAGGATTGCATTTTGTTTTGAAAAATGGTGTTTGTGGCAGATTATTTGTTTAACAATGAAAGAATTTGGACTCATACACAATAAAACAACCACTGGATGGTGTCCTAAATATAATTCACGAAATCAGCAGGGTAATTTATATGCACGTGCTTATATTTAGCCTATTGGCAAAAATTGCTGTTCATAATGCAATTTTACTCCAACATTTGGTATTTCACATGCTGGATTAAGAGTTTCTGATCAAAACACCAAATTTTTTGTTGCATATGATATTTGATTGGTCTGTAATATTAAAGAGAGTTTATTAAAAATAACAATGATTTTGTCAAAATGTAAAGCAACTGTGTTATTGTTATGAGATATTTCCTATCCTTGTCCAAAATAAAAGAATGTCAAAAACATGAAGATTCTTTGATACAGATGACTCTGGTTCATTGCATATCGGTTAAACATATAATACTCTGTTGAATAGGATATTGGAATCCCAAAGCAAAACCAATCATATGTGAAGAAAATAGCCCAGTTAATTGCATAAACTAGATATGTGAATATAAATGTTATTTTAATTTGTGGATTTGTATCACCTAATCGTATATTTTACTTCAAAAAAGTGTAAAGTGCACTGCACAAATGAAAGCTGCAGTGTCATTAATTCGATTAAGCAACTGTCCCCATGGGAATGGTCAGAAACCAAATTTACCACCTTCGGCTGAGATGCCAAAATCATATTTCAAGTTCAACCTCAAGCAGTGAATTTGCAGATTCAATTGATTAGACAATAGCTTTGTTAAATAAACCTTTTCACAACTGCATTACATAGTACAAAGAAAGCAGAAGAACCAGGCCATAATATGGGCAATGTTCTGTAACCAATAGACAATTATTGCGTCACCACATAGTATGCATGTTAAAGATAGAACTTAGAGTTTGTTTCATTTGATGACCATTGGCTTGAGAAATACCGTAGAATTGCAAATATCTGGACCAAGGATTTTTTAGAATTTCTAGAAGCGCATTTTTATTTAACACTTCTAGAAATACAGTAATTGGCTAAACCTGCTTTTTGTTAGACCTTTAGCTTATTGGAAAAAGTCACAGATTTTTGTGAGCCACAACACACAAACAAAAGTTTTGCACATACTTATTATATTTACCTGCAAACATTCTTGAATATCGATATCAAACAAGTGTTATTTTCACCTGGTGATCTTATGAGTTTGAATCTAAACCAGCAGTTTTTCTTTACCATGCGCCCCTTTAGTAATTTTCCTTCATTTCAAGCCCCTTCTAACATTAAGTAAGTTGAAAAAGAAATGTATTTACTGGAAAATTAGTTGATAAATTTTCCATGCTATAGAGTGCGTAAGGGCTTGCACCTCCTGGAAAATTATTGACGCTCCCTTGGGGAGGTGCTCTCCCCTGGTTAAGAACTATTGATCTGTAGTTGGCAAATTATTAATGTTGTTCGAATTAGCTGTTTCCAATGTTAGTTTATGCAAAAACTGTACAATGCTTTGACTTAACTGGTTTCAGTTGTTGTATCGACTACCTTACCAAAACTTTTCAACAGCATCTTTCTGGCAACTGAAAAGATTTTTCATTTTATCTCAGTATGTTTACCCTGACCTAAATGAATATTCATAAAATATTTTTGTGATTTGCTTGGCAGTGACGTTTCATGTTTGTGATTTTGTAAAGCCTGAGCAAAATCTGGAGTATAATACACAGATTTCCCCACAGTGCTCAAACCTGCCTCATTGACCCTGCGATCAACAACACCATGCAATTTGTGACTGGATGCCTGCGTCCTACACCAGCAAATAACCTTACTATCTTTACCGGCATCCAACCTGCTGAGCTTCATTGCAAATGAGCCATATTGTCTCTAGCACGCTGTGCCATGGAGCTTGGCCATCTGTTCCACTCAGGGCTCTCCTGTCCACTGAGTGGCAATGCATGGCGTCTCAAATCAAGACACCCATTTGTGCCTGCCGCATAACAGCTCTTCAGTTCATCTGATAAGAGCATCAGAAATGTGGCGCTTTGGGTGGATCACCGATGGAATGCAGAGTGGTTGGACAACATTATGGGACTCCGTACTTTCATCACTGACACTGGCACCCATCCTCCTGGAATTACCCTTCCGGGAGCAGCGTGGATTCAGCTTAACCACCTCCACACCAATGACAGACATTTTCTTCACTCTTGCGTGCACAAATGGGGTATAGCCCCTCTGTGACCTGTGAGTGTGGTGCAGAAGAACAAACTGTTGACCATGTTGTCCTTGAATATCCAACCCATCGACCTCCCCATGGAATGTACAGCCTGACATTTCTGGATAATGGGACAATTGATTGAATGGCTGCTCAACATCTGCCCCGAGATCTAGTGCAGCCAAGCAGTGGATTGAAAGAACTGGCTCAAATGATGGCAATCATATGCTAATGGTATCACATAGAGATGGCACAGTCCAAGAGTTTCTTCGCCTGGACCACCCATAGCCTGCAAAATCCAACCCATGGACTGAGGGCATTTCTTTTTCGATCCAGCCCACCCATGGCCTGTTAAACAATTATACAGTTCACTTACAAATGTCAAACAAAAACAAAACAGTTTGACTGTTAAAACATAGTGATGTGGTACGTATAAAAAAACTGTTTAACTTTCAAGTAACTAGTCTCAACAAAAGCCTCGTGGTTTCACTCACTTCTCGCACCACTAGGTGGTAGTAACTCAAAAAAATTTGAAGTTTTTTCATTTTTAGCGGGCAGTAATGGCCTGTTTTCATTATTAGCGGGCAATAATGGCCTAGTGAAATCTAAATGCTAAAAATATGGTTAGCAGCTGGCCCAGAATCCAGACAATTAACAGCCTATCTCTAGTGTGGTATTCTCCAATACTAGATGGAAAAATATCAGCAACTACTGGTACAAGATTAAACTTAGAATGAAAATCACGGCCAATGAAAACGATACAAACGACATATTGCAAACGTTTTGATAACTCCTGTTATCATCATCAGTGCATTGCAAATTTGCAAAATTATAGAGAAATACATTAACCAAACAATATGTCGTTTGTCCTAAAAAGTCCAATAATCAGGTCAAGTCATGTGGAAAAGAATTTAAGTCATTCTAAAGACACTGTTAACTGCAGTCCATTAAACCAAGTTGCCATATACCTGGAAAAAATTGTGATTTTTGCAATTTATCTATGATACTTGCAGCACCATTGTGACCAGCTACCGTATATGTGAACTGTGAATTTAAAACAAAAAATCATGTCAACCTACAGCTTTACATTTCTGAAGCTTTTCAAACCATGTGCTTGGAATACTCATACAATTGCTGTATCAGTTCAACAAACAAAGAATGCATAATGTAAAAAAGGCAGATATAGTGATTTTGATTAACTGTAGTACAGTACTTAGATTTTACCAAATTGTTAATAAATGTTTGCGTTTTTGTTTCAGGCATATTGTATTTTAGAACAGTAAGATGTCATTGTTTGGTGCATCAAGTTCATCGTTTTCTTTTGGCAACTCTGCTTCCAACCATAATCCAATGAAAGACATTGAGGTTTCTAGTCCTCCTGATGACAGTGTAAGCTGCTTGGAGTTTAGTCCTGCCACTTTGAATGGAAATTTTTTGATTGCAGGATCATGGGCAAATGATATACGTTGTTGGCAAATAGAAGACAATGGGCAGACTGTTCCCAAAGCCCAGCAAATGCATCAGGGTCCTGTTTTAGATGTGTCATGGAGCGATGATGGCACAAAAGTTTTTACTGCTTCTGCTGACAAGACTGGTAAGATGTGGGACCTTGCTTCTAATCAATGTGTGCAAGTTGCACAGCATGATGCACCCATCAAAACTTGTCATTGGATAAAGAGCCCAAGTTACTCCTGTTTGATGACTGGCAGTTGGGATAAGACTGTGAAGTTCTGGGACACACGCTCAGCTAACCCAATGAAAGTTTTGAACATGACTGAAAGAGTTTATTGCGCTGATGTCAAATACCCCATGGCAATGATAAGCTGTGCTGATAAGAAGTTAACATGTTTGAAACTTGAAAGTGAACCACAAGAATATCAAAAATTTGACTCTCCTCTAAAGTATCAGCACAGGTGTATTAGCATTTTCAAAGATAAAAACCAAACCACACCAGTTGGGTTTGCTCTTGGCAGTATAGAGGGTCGTGTTGCTATTCATTATATTCAGCCAAGTAGTCCACGGGATAACTTCACATTCAAATGCCACAGGTCTACTAACTCAACACCGCAAGACATATATGCTGTGAATTCAATAGCATTCCACCCAACATTTGGAACTCTTGCCACTGTTGGATCAGATGGTCGCTACAGCTTTTGGGATAAAGATGCAAGAACTAAGTTAAAAGGATCTGAACAGTTGGACCAAGCTATTTCTGCTTGTGCCGTTAGTCATAATGGAAATGTTTTTGCGTATGCATCAAGTTACGACTGGTCTAAAGGTCATGAGTATTATAATCCACAAAAGAAGAACTACATATTTTTGCGGAACTGTGGAGAAGAAATGAAACCTAGAAACAAAAAGTAGATTGAAAGAAGACAAATGACAGGGTACCACATGTGTACCATTACTTTTGTGATACATCTACAAGTCACAAAAACTACTTGAAGTTTGAGGATTAAAATTTCTGTTGTCTAAATGTAGGAATAGCTATACAGTTTAAAAAAGACTTAGTTGTCTTTTTACTCAGCTCATAAAACAAATTTTCGACAGTAAATCAGTTGCACATCTGTTTCAAGACCATGTATAGTCATTCTACTGTTAATTTGTTGTTTTGCATCTTTTTTGTTCTTGGCTGTAAATTTGATCTTTACAACACAGCAAATGCATACATCTTCTTAAAATCTGTTATGTCTTTGCTGATTTCAAATTATTTTGTTTGTTCATGATGTGTTTTGAATATGGTAGCATCATATAACTTTCTTAATTGTAATAAAACTGGTTGCATTGTCAATGGGCTGCAATATCTCAAACAAGCTATATGGTTATTTTTGGAGTATCATTACATTATGTACCACAGTAAATCCATGATTTTGTTGGAAAAACTAGATTAAGTAGTTTTTGATCTAAATCCTTCATGGATTATTGAATTTCAAAAGATGTTGAATTGTAATCTTGTAAGAATTATGATGCTTGTGCTAGTAAACTATTAATAAAATTGTTTGCATTTGTTTTAGATTTATTATGTATCAATGTTCATAATGTCAAGCAGAAATTTTTAGTTGCAAATTATGTCTGGATTCCTGCAGTGTTTCTGTATGCTTAAAGAGTGAAAAATCATAATTCCTATGGCTTGCATACAAACATTGTTGATCAAGTCTCTATGCTGGAAATACTCCATATACTGAAGGACTCTTGCCATAAATTGCCTGAATGAAAATGTGCATACAATGCATATTTCTATTGTCATCTGCTAGATGGCAATTCGTATCTGCTATATTTGTGCAGTTCAGTCTGTTCTTGTTATAAATTGAACTAAGCAGTAAGCATGCTTTTGTACTTTACCTGTGCTTGTGGCATATTGAAGATAACCTCATTTCAACAGAGGTTTTTTGCAAGCAACATTGCAAATGACTCATTCAAATACAATCAAAATGCTTTGGTGATATTTTGAAACATAACCTAGTAACAGGCTCATACAAACCAAAAATATCTTATGGCACATTCATTTCAAAGTTAATCAAATCTTTCCATCTGAATTTCTTGTGTAATGCAGTCGCAACTATAACATAACATTGTTTTTTTCTCATTCAAAAGTTAGCTGTTGTAAAATCAAAATTTGTTCAACAATTTTGGCCAATGTTTCCATGACACAAAAGCATATTGTGGGGTACTCAATGCATTACTAAGATTTTGACTCAAAAAAAATGCTGGATGACTGTGTATGTGTAATGCTTTCACATCACTTCACTTGTTTATGCCAGTAATACTGGTTGCATACCAGGGTTGTTGTAAAAAAACCCGACCCAAAAAAAACCACCCAGTTTTTTTTTTAAAAGCCGACTTAAAAAAACCTAATAAAACCCACCAAAAAACCCACTCCTTACTTTTCCTTTGAAAAATCTAGTAAGAAGTAAAAAATAAAACAATCAGGACACTTGTACAGTTCTCTGTAATTTTTTTTCAATGAAACAAAATGAATAGCAACAAAATTTAAAGGACTTTGAATAGTTTGAGTGAATTAAAATGGTTATCTTCTTCAGCTCTGCACAAGTGATATATTATAACCAATTTTTCTGCCTTCTCTACATCTAAACTTTTTCTGATTTTGGAACATACCAAGTCATATATTGAAAAAATACACACTATAGATACTGAACTGGCAGGGCATGCACGTAAACTTGATGTGAAACTGCAGAGTTTATGTGGGAGTGGTTTTTCTGTTTGCTGTGCACATGCTTGCCAAGCCTTACCATTCAGGAGTGAGTTGACCAACAACACATTGCAAAATCAAAGATGGGATACTTTTCTTTACCCTTAATTTTGAATACCATAATAGGCATAACAAGTTATTATTGTGTAATTCTGAAAATAGTGATATTGCATGATGGAATAAAAACAATTCAGAATGGGGTTTTTCTGTTTTCTTTTAAAAAAGAACAAAATCTTGTTTCTTTTTAAAAAACCTAAAAAAATGTTTTTTTTTTCAAAAAGAACCTGGTGGGTTGTTTTTTTTTAAAAAAACTCGGGTTTTTCTCAACCCTGTGGCATACAGAGTTTGTACACATTATGCACAAAGATGTTGTCTGTGTGGGCATTTTGTATTTACTATCTAAAATAAGAATCGTGCTTTGGCTTTATGCCTAATTGCCCGATCCTGTCTTGAAGTAGGTCAAAATTTTCCATTAATACTAATTTTAACAAAGTATTGACCATGTCTGTTCTGCAATGCAAAGCTCTCTGTGGTATTGATGACATATTTCCATTCATGCTTTGCTTATTAGCGTAATTGACATTTTCTTGGAGCATGGCAGAACAGTAGACACAAAGGTCATGTATAAAAGTGTTTCTTCTGTCTCATTGTAAAACATCTGCTTCTCCATTTAGCATCTGTGAAATTTCAAGCAATTTATAATAGAGCCTATAATTGCCACAACCATGCTTTACCTAGAAGATTATTTGGAGTTGATTGAGCACCTTCCATCTGATCTTCGTGAAAGGTTTACTGACATGCGTGAAATGGATTTGCAGGTGATAAAAAGTTGTGTTGTTTGTGTAGGCTATATATGTAGAAAACAATCTAATGAAATATTGAAAAATGATTAACATGTCAGAAAAAAGACATTTTAATGAAACATTCATTGTAAAAGATCCGTGTATAGAGATAAACAATTTGTTGAAATTTGGGTGATTTTTTAAAAACTGACACATCACAATAAAACACCTTCAAGAGTATCAATTTCCAATTGTACAGTATAAGGTGCATTTCTGCTTCATGTTGACAGATTTTAAATGTTTTCAAAGGAAAGAGATTTTACGCAGTTAGATTTTTTCTTTGTATAGTTTTTTGACTTTACATAGTTTCCGTTGCTGCAAAATACACATGTTTTTGTCAGAGGTAAATTATTTTCTTGGTTGACTTTAGAAACTCAGTTTATTCTTCATTTGTGCATTCAGCAGCACCAACGTTATGTACAAGAATAAAGTCATTAAGAGGTTAAACTGATTGTTTCTTACGTGTTTTCTTTTACCCTAAAACACAGGTTCCCAACCTGGGGTACATGTACCCCTAGGCGTACATTTGCCTGTCCAAAGGGGTACATTTGAGGTTAGCGAAATGTATATTTACACTATATTTTATTTCCAATTATTTATACACATACCAGTGAATATTATTCTCAAAAGCCGTTATATGCCTGTTATTAAAAATTTTATGATTAATCATGCTAAAATGTTTTGTCATAAGAAATATTAAGGGTGCACATTCATCTGTCGAAATGCTGAAGGAGTGCATGCTTGTCTTTCGAAATGCTGAAGGGGTACATTCTAATCTGTCGGAATGCTGAAAGGGTACATGATCAGAGAAAGGTTGGGAACCCCTGCCCTAAAAGATTAAATAGTTGTTTCAATCAAGCCTGATTGAATTTTTTGCATAAAAGCTAGTTTTATTAAGTGATAGTTTGACTCCAATATCAAATTCTAGTTAATGCACTTTTGGCCAAAAAGCAGTATGAAAAGTAAGATGTTTCTGTGTGACTGGCTAATTTACACAGATGTCAGCACAGTAGCACACTGACATTCTTTTCTAATTTGGGTTGTTCTTTGTAGGTGCAGAACACCATGGATAATCTCAAAGATAAGGAGGAAAAACTTTTTCAACGATGTGCTGCTAAAAAAGCAAAAATTGGTGGGGCTGATCAAATTTATGAAGACATAAAAAATGAGTACTATAAAACACTGGAAGATGCTGATGAAAAAGTAAGCTCATTAATTGGTTTTGCTCTATGCATACATAGTGAATCCTTCCAAAAATCCTGTTCAATAATTATGATTTACCATTTATATAGCTGCAACTGTATTTTCACTCACATATTCATTATTGGTGATGGTGTTTCAACCAGGGTTGCAGAGCTCTTGTAAAAACGAAACTGCTCCAACTTTGGAGCTTTTCCGTTTCATGAGCATGGCTCCAGATCCAGAGCTCTTGGTTTTCATGAGTATAGCTCCAGAGCTCTTTTTTCATAACATGGCTCCAGCCCTGGCTTTGTTCATCTTTGTGCAAAAATATTTTCAATGTCTTGGTGTGCCTCAAGTTGAATGACAAAATTGCAAGAATGTATCACACTTATTTGAGCAGGTTAATCTGGTAGATTTTTACAATCAGCACTCTTAACACTTTTAAGATCCGGGGTATGATACATTCGTACTTTGAAATCGGCCTAAAACCAGCAGTTGTCGNTTGCCTTACCAACGACATAGCTCCTCTGCCGATTGCGCTAGAGAGTTTTTCAAGGGCTCAAACGGATCAGCCAGTCATTGAAAAAAATTTTGGTTCGGGATTGCAGATTTTTTATGAGTGAGGTCATAAGTGAAGTAGTTTTTGAGCAATTTTGGTTCATGTCACCTGGCCTAGGGCCCAACTGCTAGGCCAAAGTATTTTGCTGAAGTTTTCATTGGAAACTAGACTCGAGTCCGAGTCTTTTGAGCCTTTGATCGACTTTCTAGCGTTTCTGGTTCAAAAGTTATGATCTAA
>JGI24158J21664_10014760_pt1 | contig 10229 bp, 7 predicted proteins | sample Ectturendosymbi3_FD_21664 | JGI IMG/M metagenome (IMG submission 21664) | reverse complement strand
GGGATCCACTCTTCCAATTATAAAGAAATATATATCTTGTATAAAATATCCTTACTGCAGGAATCAATACTACTAAATTCAAAAGAAAAGGAATGTTGTTGATGATCCCCCAATCCTTTAGCAAGAAGATCTCTAAGCGTCACGAAAGAAATCTCCATACCTGATTAAGCGGAAATGACGAGTGACGAGTTCGCCAATGCCACACAACCATTTGCAGATTGGAAGGACGTTATGTAAAATTTACATAATATGCTGAGGGTTAAGTTTAGGGGTTATGTTTAGGTTTAGGGGTTAGGTTTAAGGATTAACTTAGGGGCAAACTTTAAGATAGGGATTAGGTTGAGGGCTTGAGGTTTGGGGGTTAGCATCACATTATGGACAAATATGTTTATTAAATTGAAAGTCCACCGGCGGACCTATAGCCATTGAAGGTTCACTGGTGGACCTATAGCCACTGAAGGTTCACTGGCTGACCTATAGCCACTGAAAATCCTCTGGTGGACCTATAGCCACTGAAGGTCCACTGGCAGACCTATAGCCACTGAAGGTCCANTGGAGGACCTATAGCCAAATGGGTCGCTGCTTGAAAAATGTTGAAAAAACACTGGTTTTGGGCTTACATTTAGGACCTNTANCCAAATGGGTCACTGCTTGAAAAATGTTGAAAAACCACTGGTTTTGAGCTTACATTTGGGGGTTACGTTTACGGATTAAGCTTCAGGTATAGGTTTTGGGTCTAGGTTTAATTTTGGGTTTAGGTTTTGGGTGTTGGGTTTAGGTTTTGGGTGTTGGGTTCAGGTTTTGTGTGTAGGTTAATCTGAGTTTAGGTTCTGTGTTTGGTTTCAGGTTTGGGATTATAGGTTATGTTACAAGGACTTTATGCTAATCCAGGTGTATCCCATATCATCCTTGTCATTTGACCAATCCAAACAATCGGATTCTCCTAATGGCAAAATAACTCCAGCAGTGCTTTTGCTTCATGAAGAAAAATAGACACTGCCTTGTTACACTTTGGAAATGCCAAAAGGCTATGTCTATTTTGCCTCATGAGTCAAAAGCACTCCTACAACTATTCTGCCTTCAACCAATCATACTTGGCTGAAGGCAAAATAGCTTCAGTGGTGCTTTTGCCTCATGAGGCAAAATAAAAATTCATTATTTTACATGGGCGGAACAGAACTGGATTGGACTGATGATTTTCAAAATATTTGCAGATCTGGAGTGGAACGGATTCAATTTTATCTGATCAGGACTGGACTTGGACTGAAAAATTTCACAGTCCGCTCATCTCTGGTAGACCTGTCCGAATAATTGATCCAATCCGGTTTATGTCCGAAAAAACGGTCGATTTAGCATTTTACTGCACTGATCAATGTAGTTTGGATATCCATATGTGATCCGGTTAAGTCTTTTCGATATCCAGTCTGATCCGGATCCGGTTCTGAATTGCAGAATCCGGTTGGATCACGGTCCGGAAACCGGATCATGTTCAACATTGGTTGTGGCATGGGCCTCACCGTCGTGCTTCAATGAGAACAGCTGGTTTCATTCAAGCAGAAAAATGCATAGTCATGGAAATCTGTTGTTGTAATGGGAGTATGGTTGTGACTCGTGATGGCTCACGCACTTTTGTCCTGCTGTACACAGCGACTGTTAGCCATTTCTTTTCGCCGTTCACTATTTTATTCCGAAACTGCCATGTCGGTAAGTCTTTAGCAAGCTGTCGATATTTATCATTAAATGCTGAGACCTTTTTTGACATTTCTTTCATTGAATCATTGTCATTTATACTGTAGTGTAGGGCAGCAGTAGCTGCCTGTCATGGCAGCACCCTCTATAGTCTATATATCTCTATCTAGCTCAAAGCAGAGAAAAGGTTTTCCCACTAGATACATAGGTATTCAGTTTGTACAGTACTGGTTACTCGTAGATGGCAGTGGCACCAATTAGAGACTTTTTAGAAGGGCTATATACAGGGCTACCATCGATCTAGAACCAAAAATAAGGACGGCTGAGGAAAATTTGATTTACGTAAAAAGAAAACAATTGTTTTTTTGTTTGCACGACCAACGTCAGATCATATCTTTGCCTATTTATCTTAAGGAACCATTTGCTTCAGCAATGTCTTATTCTCGACTTCCTTCTAGGAATCGTCACGGAAAATGTTTTCTTCGCTTGCTTATTTCTTGAATCAATTGAATGCTAAATCTTCACTACAAAACCAGCTTTCCTAAGAATCCTAACCAGAGTAGACAACTTACAGTGCTAACAATACCTGATAGTGCGTTGTGTCTCTATGCTGCAAGATTGTACTACTTTCATGACATCAAAAACTTTGAAATACAAAATGTTTACGATGAGACAGAAATGGTCTGTATGACTATCAGATATTGCTTAAATTTAAAATTATTATGCTACAGCAAACAAGAAAAAATAAGGACGCAAGACACAAATATGGACATTTCTTAGAAATAAGGACAGTTTTATTTTCTAAGACGTAGTACTGCAAAATAAGGACAAATCTTAGAAATAACGACGGCATGGTAGCCCTGGCTATAATAGAATGGGCCCAATGTTTTGTTTACTCGTTAAAAATATGTGTTTTTTGTTGGCTTCTGGTTTCAGAATTATAAAAAATGTAGATGTTTTTGCATTGTTTTGAAACGAAACTGTTGAAAAAGAATTATCCTTGAATAATCTGGTTGATTTTAATGCATGTGAATGACTGACTATGACATTCATGATTGTAAAAAAGGATGTTAGCACTACTATACTCATTAAAAGACAATTTTTAAATAAAGAGATAATGTGTAATCAGAACAGCATCAGTAATAAAATTTAATCATTGATGATATTAACCTTTCCTTCAGTTCACTGACCATCAATTTTTCTGTACTAGAACATGTTACGTCATTTCTTATGCAACCCAAATTGCTTTTTTGAATATATATTTGGTTTGGCCCATTGCCTCTATGTGTTAGCTACTTTGTCTTCATGTTACAGTGTTTACAAATCCACAATATTCTGAAGTGAGCTCAACTGATCAGGTGTTTTTGAGCTGATACTGATGTTTTAATTTTTTCATTGCTGATAACTGATACCAATATTTTTGCATTACTCAAGCAGTGAATATTGTGCCTCATGCGGCCAAATAAACATACTTGGACTCTGGAGCTATTTTGCCTTCAGCCAAACATGATTGGTTGAGTTGGTCACATGACAAGGTTGGAGCACATAACTTGCTTAATTGATTGTGATGTCTGCAACAGTCTGTTCTGATGGACAAGTATTGCCATGGTTTCAGTGCTGACAAACTGTTGGCAGCTTCGTGTTTGCATTGTGTGAACTGTACACTAAATCCTAACTGCATAACCTTAAAACCTAAATCCTTGTCTCTTTGCATATTGCACTTGTCACATAATCACTTCAACCTATCGGGTTTGACTAAAGGTAAATGTAGTCCAACAGGTTGAACATAAAACAGAGTACAGCATGTGAGTTAATAATATTTGAGTAACAAATTGCCATAGGCACTCAAAGCAGAAAAAGAGAACAGTATTGTTATTACTAGATGTATTATTTTTGTTAACACCTCCCAAAAAAATTTATAACAGTGCCTCAGCAGTATCAGTATCATAGTGGCAATCACACATAATGTTACATTACAATGCATAAACCAATTCAAGATGTTCTTATGTACTGTTATGGCATGTTTTCATCTGTTGTAGCTACTGCATGCAATACTTACTCAAAACCAAGCATGCAAGTGAATCCACAAACAGGTAAACATATGTTGCGTATATGTACTCCCTTGTGTAGGCCCATGTGCCTGTTCTCAGATGCACATCTCACAAGTAGGTAAACAACAATGCATGACACATTACTAGCAAAAACCATTACTTTGTTGCGATCAAAAGCTGTACAACATCGAACTCTGTGTAAACCTGGGTCACTGCTCACTGTGATGATGTAGGCACATTTTTGACATGCGCTGAAGGCTTTGTCTTGCTTGCGAGCCAACCTTGGTAAAACCAAGTAAAACAGTAACCTGATTGGTTCACAGGCAGTCATCTGCTTACCACGCGAAAACCTATAAGCAAATGTTACGTCATAGAACAGTTTATTGAGATCTTTGCACAGTGGTCTCATTACCTTGGACTATACACGCTATTTGATGTAGCCAGAGAGCCAAGTGCTAGTAAGAGAGAATTTTCAGAACAGGATAGAATTTGCATTAATCACTCAGAAATGAAGTAGCAATTTGGGTTTCCGAACATTCCATGCAGAGCAAAAACATATGCCAGGTAGCGGCTTTTTTTCAAATTTTATCGGTGAAATTTTGCTGATGTGATATATGGGCAACATTGTCATATTGGATAATATATATATATATCGGTATGCCAATGCATCAGTCAAGCTCTATTCTAAAGTAGCAATTTATGTTGAAAATGGCATTAGCCTATTCTTGTTAGCTAACTTCTATTATTTTCAAAACGTAATTATTATTATTATAATCTCAGCTAGGTTTGTGGCCAATTTGCAAGCCAACCCATGATGATATACCACTGAGACATGATCACTAATCTAGTAAACACTTTCAATAAAATATGAATTTCATTTAACCTATCTTTTTTCATAATTTCTTGATGACAAATTCTTGTCCACTTTAATAAAATACAATATTTTTTTACTTGTGCCAATCACATTGTCAAAAGTTTAATTAAAATGATCATGTATACATTTGCTTGTTGCAGGATTAGCTTATTTTTGTGCATAAATTAGTTTAATGCTTGCAAATAAATTTTTGTTGTACTTAATATTAAAATCCAAATTTTTATTGCATGTTTCAATATGCAATAAAGAGCTGTCAGTGCCATATAACTTACAAGTGTCTTCATCCTAATCTTTTTTGATTGAATTACAATCCAACAATTTTCTATTTTATTTGTAGTTATTGCTCTTTCATACATGCTTATCAACTTCACAGCAGATTAATACCTCATGGAGTTTTGGACTGAAACTAATTGATGCAGCTTACACCAATGTAATTTATTGTTTAACTGTAACCTTGTGAATTTTTTGTTTGTTACGTTCAAGCAGCTTGTGTTTTTTTAAAATGCGATACTTTCATTAATAATAGCAATATATGTGCTTGAAAATGTATTGCTTTAATTTGCAGCACATTTTTCAGCCCTAGTCAGGTACAGCGTCATAGCGACGGGTTCCCACACCCAGGGAAAAGTCAGTTTAGGTACCCCAGTCAGCCCTTTCACAATGGCATAGATGTGAAGAGTGAGTCAGGAGTGAAGGGACATCAAAAGCCAATTTGGGTCTCACATAACATTTTATCTAGATATGTCTGATAAATTCATATTACTGTGAGTCTGTGACATCACGGAATCAGGACCTTTGAATCTTGGAAATCATTAACTATCATAGAGTTATTAATCTAATCATTTTGTTTAAAGCTATCCCTCAATTTAAAATTTCGATCACGATTGAACATCAAACCTTGCGTATTGTGATGTTCTAAATTGCAGTAATAAATTCGAACTGTTGCAAGCAGTGAAAAAAAATGCAAAACCTCGACATAAAGATTTCCTGATCATCTGCATGAATTTTAATGACAAAATTATTTGGGCACAAAATTCTTCTGATAACACAGCATAAAATTAGCCAGCACCTTGTTTCCTGAAACAAAGGTTTGCCAGAGCCTTTTGAAGATCCTAAATACAGCATACCTGCTTGAGCCTTTCTGTTGTCAGATTTAATCACAATCATAGCTAATGTGGTCCGTAGGGGCTTTGGACTGATTGTGTGGCATGGCAATTCGCCACTTATAATGTTGAATTCGTAGTAACAACAGTAGAGTCTACCTAGTCGAGTGGGGAAAACTCTATTGTTGCTGTTATGTGGAGGGTCGTAGGTTTGGCTCTCTCTTTCGGTAGCTCAGGCAACGCAGCATTGTGGCTGCAATAACTGAGTGCACACTCACAAATACATAAAAGAGAAGGACACACAGAAAGAATGCATATAAAAAACTGAAAGCAAATTATTGTATACAAAAATACCATGCAAATACAAAATAGCAAAATCCTAAATCATTTCCTTTGATATAATACCCTATAAAGTTAACAGAAAATAAAAGAGATAATGCGATGTAATGCTTTATTTCTGATTATCTCACTTCAAGGGCACAGTTTTCTTGCTTTTGCTACTGCAAATTTATTGAGTATTTTGTCAAAAAACTGTAATAATTTAAATGTGTCACATATATTAACCTAGGAAATATCGAAACCAGTGACACTCCATGAGCAGTTCTAGGTTAGCATATTTGCCACCTGAATTTTGGAAATCATATCTGTGGAAATACTAACTTTATAAGTTGAATTAACATAAACACATGTAGGAGTAACTGAAAAGTTTACAATTAAAAGTACTATACTCAACCCTATTATCCATTTACAATTACAATCTTTGCAAAGTAGTCAGCATTTAGTTAAACATCCCACAGATAAAAGTCATCATGACTACCTTCAACACTGTATCAAATCCATGTCAACCTGAAGTTTCTCAAACCATCAAAGCCAAAAAAATTTCCTATACATCAGATCTGTTGTCGTAATAACATGCTGTTAAGTTCTATCACTGCTCTAACATGAGCCACCTGGTTACACCCTATTAGTCATACTATAATTAGTAAGCTATTTGCGGTAGAGGGACGACAAAGACACATTTGAATACAAATGTTGATGCGCTTTCTGAAAAAAATTGGCCCTCATGTTTTTTATTTACCTACCTTCATTGTTTTGTTATGATATCAATGCAGTTTTTACCAGCAGTCCACAGTGACTTCATACATACAAAAAACTTACATTACAAAATGCACAAGGACTTACTCTCTCCAACAATGCCTATGATTTTAATGTAGCTATTTCTGTTCATGAGTAATGACCAGCAAGGTTGGTATCAGCATGAAGGCTTTCCAATGCCAAAAGGGTAAATTGGTTTAAGAAAATTATGATTAATTTTGCTGTCATAACATAATGATTTGAAAAATCTGACATTTTTATTGTTGTTGCTCTTTCTTTATAAAGCATTTTTCATATCTAGATAGCTAGTTGCAAAAATTCGTGTGATTCTTTCAACACATCAGTATTTATTTGAAGTATGTTTCAACGTTGCAATATGTATATCTCATAATAGTTGTGTTAATACAGAATGCTAAGCTACACAGAATAGCATTCAAATAAAATGGATGCTTGGTATAAGAACTCACTCTTGTTTTTTTATTTTAGTTTCACCATTAGCATTTTTTGAAGAAATGCCAACAATTTTTTTTAAGTATTGGAAATTTGCATTATTAAAAATATTGACCAAATTCTGTTTGACTGCATCTAAGCAAAGGATGAAATTGAGATCAGTTTATGGCGACAGACATTGAGAAAAAAACACAGCAATGAAATATTAGTTTCATGGAGTTCTTTTGTGTTTTGTTCACTTTTGCCTTTAAGTTCTGTGCCTTTCCAAAGGGTACACTCCTGGAAAATTTTTAACGTTTTTGAGATACTAAGTCACTTGAAGATATATGTCTTTTGTTATCGCAGTTGTGCAAGCTGCAAAAAAAGAAGCAAAACAGTCCAAGTTGCTTGTTGGGCAAGCAGCTTCACTGATCTACCAATAAAGTTCTGTGTCAATGATAAACTTGTTGAAAATTTGTAGCTTCTGCAAAAACATTTGATTTATATCACAAAAACTATACATTTGCCTTGGGTGATCAGTGACTTTCATGGTGCACCAACATTAGGATTAAGTAGTTTTATTAGGAAATTTATGTCTTGCCAGTGTTTTTGACAAACATAAAGTCAGCATGTTGATTTTAGATTTACAAAACTATGTTGGTGCTCTTAAGCATGTAAAGATCTGCCAAATCAAGTCATCCTGCACAGATAGCAACTAGTTTTATTCAGAGATCGGTTAAGGAAATATGCGTAAATTTGGTCACAGTTAAGTAAATATAAGGTTATGCCCAGTGTGGTGCATATTGCATTTCATTAGTTTTGAAAGTGCAATCTGTGTTTTACGACAAACTCTCAACTTGTTCTTGTTTGTTAGCATGGTGAAATACTCTTATCACTCCATTTCTTCAATAAAAGGATATATAAGTGATTAAAAACATAGAACAAATTGTACAAACTTATCGATTATTTCCATCTACATGTTTTTTTTTTTGCTAAGTATGGTGGACAGTAATTGAGAAAAATGCAGATGGATTGCTGGGTTCATTCAGACAATTCCAATTCAGGATGATGTTCGTTAGAAAAAAATCTATACATTTTGGAAGTTTAAATCATGCCATCCAAAATTTATAAATAAATTACCATAAAAATACAAAATGTAGCTTCAAATAAATCTTCAATATGCTTTTTGTTATTTATATTTAATTTAATAGTTGACACATAACTGCTTAACAATTGCATCCGAAAACATGATCTATATTTAGCAGTGGCAGATATTCAGGGTGTTCAAGGTGTTCAGTGAACACCTGGAAATGAAGAAAAAAATTAAAAATTGGTTTTAGGGTATTTGTTAGCGATTAATGCCTAGAACTGCCTTTATTTGTATTCTTTTTCTCATGCAGCAGATATATTTCTTAACATGGCCAAACGATTTTTGCTTCTCTGCTCAAGCATGACTGTAGATTGTTCAACAACACCCNAAGTTAAATGAATAAACAAAGAAAAGAAAAAAGCCAGTGGAGCCAAACTATTAGCGCTTTTAAAACAGCCAGGGTGTTCACCTTGCCTCTTGAACAACTTGCTTACATGTGTTGTTTTGCCAGCATTTCTGCTTAATCTGTACAGTGGAAGCAAACTGTGCAGTAGGCTGGAGTGGACTTGTGCAGATGGGTCTTGTTTCAGGTTGAAAGCCTAGTTTGGCTAGGCAGGTGGTGTGGTGTGGTGTGGTTTGTGTGTGTGAGGATTACTGTAACAGTTGGGACAATTTTTGAAGTGAGAATGCTCGAACCTGAATATCACTGACTTTAGTAGTGATGAGCCCAGGCTCACGTGCAGAGTAGCCTAACGCTAAAATGTTAAATGTTGATAGCAGTCGAAAAACGAATGCTTCCTAACACTTAAGCCAGTAGGTTAATTTGATGATTCCATGTCGAAAATGCTATTTATTTCTTAGCAGTGAGTTCAGTTGTAAAGATTTTGTCACGGGAAATGAAATTAATTAATTCTTATTCGAACCCGATGCTGTCGACGTTCTGGCGTACGTGCTGCGCGTGGTTTTATTATTATGATCAACTGCCAATCTGTTCAAGTGTCCGAATGGCTTGTGGTAGGCGACAACCATCACAGCTGGTGAACCTTCACATTTTTGGGCGGGTTGCAAGCCTGGCGAACACCCTACCAAAATGGTCACCGTATGCCACTGATGTTCAGTCAAAGACTATTTATTGAGGAAGAGTTTTTAGAATCTACCTGTTATGCAGCAGATATTTGAAAACTTGTGCTTCAATTTTTTACTGCTTCCTGATATGCAAATGACATTGTTAAATATTTCAGACTCATGAGAAGATCACCAGCATTCACAGTGACCACATTGCAGAAGTCTATGAAATGCCCATGAAGTATATCATAAGACCTATACCATCAGAGCTGGATGAAGAAAAAGTAAAGTCCTTGATAGAAACTTTGCAGGTACAGAATTATAGTTACTGTATCAGGTTTGATACGGACTGAAGATGCGTTGAAAAACACGAAACTAGTTTCCCTGTGCAATAAACTGTGATCGATTTACTTTCTGCCATCTTTCTGTTTTATAACTATGGAAAATAGATATGCTTGTAAGTTTTAATAATCGCAGAAGTATCAAAGCAGGCAAATTTCTCAAGCTTCCCTCAGGTCAAAGTTGGTTTTGTTGTCAGGTTTGATACGGCTTCGCTTCATGTCACGACTTGCCACATTAGCTTTGTTGTGTTGTTGTTGTTTCAAATCTAGGTTTCTTTTATCGAAACCATTTCTTTAAACATTTGGCCAGAAAAACCACTGTTAGCTGAAAGGTTACACATCAAAGGTGGTATTTCAACTTTCATATCAATTGTCTACTGCGATCTGAAAAAGCTTGTTTTATATCATCAAAGGACAGCAATACCGCTAAAAACGTTCCACCCATTGACGTACTCTGGATAAAAGGTCGAGAGGGAGGAGATTACTATTATT
>JGI24158J21664_10014755_pt1 | contig 10232 bp, 6 predicted proteins | sample Ectturendosymbi3_FD_21664 | JGI IMG/M metagenome (IMG submission 21664) | reverse complement strand
TCGCTAATGGTTGGTTTACTGCATGCGATGGCTTTTATGGTGCTTCTGCTTATTGGCTGAGTCATATGAAACAATAAACCATTACTTATGCATGCTGAATCAAGTACGCATGTCTTTTTTTTAGTTTTGTCTAGGGCAGGGGATGTGTGACAGATTAAACTCCCTTGCATATACAGTAATCTGGAGGAGTTTATAATCGAACAGATATAAACTCCTTCATATGTTATGTGAGGTTTGCTTCATTTCATGCGCCTTATAATCGGTGCCCTGTAAAAGGCGGAGCTCCGTAAATAGCGGAGCTTGGTTGTGGAGGTTTGATGACGTAACCGGAGTCGCTAAAACCGATATTTTGCATTGAGCAATGAAAACTAAACGGTAGTAAAATTAATTTTACTGCAAAGGTGATATTACACTACGGTTAAAAAATTCTATTTTAAAGTTTGATAATTGTTGGTTATCTTAGTTTCACAACGGTTCGGGGACCAAAAAAGGTTTCAACAGTTGTGAATGTATAAAATTGCTAAACATCGCGAACTTCCATGCATTCCATGTTTGGGGGAAACGCATGTTAGGTTGCAAGCAGCAATGTTACAACATTTTTCCTTAACTTATTTTCCTTTTTTGGCTTTTGCAACGCAACTTTTTTCTACTCAGTTTACCTCATCTAACCTCCGCAACCAAGCTCCGCCTTTTACATTAGGAAGGAAAAGAAAAATGGTAGACTAGATGACATGATATCTGATATCATAAACAAACTGGCACTTATGCACAAATGAAAAGAAGAGCTGAGGATAATGAAGAATGGCGGAGGGAAGTCATGAGAGACCTGTCCTAAGGCAGATTACCTTGATGATGATGATGCGTTTTACCGGGTACCCTTATAATCCTGTGTGCCTTGTATGAAAAAAAGAACAGCTACCTAGCATTCAGTTTCTGATAGCCTACCGCTACTGCACCCCATAATCTGGTGCCCTTTGCGGTCCGAAAAATACGGTAATATTCCCTTGAAATAGTCTTCCACATTTTAACAACCTCTGAATGGTGGTTCAATAAAATTCTGAACCAGACTTGATCTGTTGCCATACATTGAATTTATTAAATAATAATTACACTACAGTAATATTTTCTTAAGATGAATATAATTTACCTATATGGTATCGTATTGGATATTTATTGCATGTATAGTAAGTTGTATAATGTGTTTGACCTGGGTTATGGTTAGGTCATTTGTATAGGAATCCTGATTGCTCAACTGCAACAAAACATACCTTGTTTCATGCCTATATATTCAATTATTGCCTGCCAATGTTGGAATAGTCTGGTATCAAATGATTGTGCATAGCTTATCTACTGCATAAAACCAGCCTGTGGTCTAGTAGTAAGTGCATCTGCTTCAGTGCTGGTACTGGTAGGTCGAGAGTTCATCTCTCGACCAGGTCTTACCAAGACCTTGTAAATTGGTACTACAGCCTTATTACCACTGCCAGGCGCACGGTATGTGGAAGAGCTGCAGGGAACACACCAAGAATACAAAAACAAACCAGAAGTTGTATAAACACAGTCGTGGCGCTACAAGACCATTGCAGTTATACAGCGCCAACAACAAAACCACCATACCAAAAAAAAATCTACTGCATAACAACAGGTGTTGCACACTCAGTTCAGCCAACAATTACTGTAATTTTTTTGTCAATTTTTTGCGTGCTCTGAAAAAACTAAGAAGTCTTTTGAGCCACAGAACAATCCGCATAATAACTAAGGGTAAAGATATACATAGGCAATAATGCTCAGCTGTTCTTTGTACTAATCATGTTGGTTCATAGACTACTTCTATTATTTAAACAGTACAAAAAAAGTAAAGATTACAAAAAAGAAGCACATGCACAGAGAAAAAAAACAGAAATACNGCGAAAATAAAAAAAAACAATAGACATCAACATAACACAGTGATGATGGTGGGCAAGCAATGGGTGAAGAGTTGATACATGTACAGATGAGCAGGTGAAGCAAGCACACAGGTGAAGGAAGCGAGCAGCAATAGGGGTTATGAGGCCAAGAGCAACACTCATGCTCATTCATAAGCCAATCATATCAAAACTATCCAGAATTTATTATGATCTGTAATAATGTGTTTTGTTGATAAACTGATGGTATTTGGACAAGGGAATGATTAATTTGTTTCATGTTTAATCCATTACGTTGTTGATATTTGGGTTGTCCTCTGCTTTTGCAAATGACTGTGTTTTAGATCATTTGTGCTGAGTATAAACTGATTTGATGAGTGGATCTGGGCTGGATAAACTGACATCACAGGCTAGGTCTAGCCCATGGGCGATAGTTTGGTAACCTTTGTGTTTGTGTTAGGTCATGCTGTAAGAAGTTTTAGAGCTAGTCAAGTAATTCAGTGATAAAGCATGTGCTTTACCCAGGTTGGTACACTAGGTTCAATTCCCATTTGTATTTTGGTGAAAACCTGAAATATGGCATGTGCAATCTTTCTATCCTCAGGCATGGTGTGAGTTAAGCATACCATATTTTTGTGATTGAAAACCGGGATGCTTCAGAACAACTGGCCTTATTAGATAAATGTGGTTCATATCTTACTTGGAGTAGCCTAGCCTATGTAGCTGTAGTTAAAAACACTAANAAAAACTAAGTAATCCATTTAATAAGCAACAAAACAATGTTCAAATATTTTTAATTTTACACATTCGCATAATCATATTTTTCTGTAGACAATACTTTTTAAGTCTTTGTTTGATTTTATGTTTTGGAAAAAACACAGCAAGAAGTCAGTTAATTTTAAAGATGATAAGGGCTTTCACATTCTGCTTCTGTTATCAGACCACATTATATTCATGATAGATAAATTATCTCAATGGGAGTTGAAATACTAGGTGTAGGGCTATGCTGCATGATTGAATGCCTAACCGGGACTTTTTGGTTGACTGACCGGGATGCCGGGACAAAGGTTTTCAACCAGGACTGTCCCTGCTAAAATGGGACATGGTATGACTAGTGTGAGTGGGTGTGTGCAAAAGAGAACTTCATAAGCAGTACAGCCAATGACTTTCCACCATTGCAAGTGAGGAGGGACAAAACAAGAATTCTCACCTGGAAACTAGGACTAAGAACCAAAAATTTTTAGAAAACTTGAAGTCATAAGCTTAATTCTGGTTAATTGATTTTGCAATGGCAGTTTATTTGCCGATATGACATTCATACTATACAAGAGCCATGTTCACTGTTCTGGTGTCATGCAGTGATGAGCAAATAGTTGACTCATGTCTACTCATTTGCCTGCTGAGGCAGGTTGTGAACTCGCAAACAGATTGTTCTATTGTTNATCTTTATTGTGTAACAATAAGATGGAAAGTAAAAGCAAATTTTTCAAGTTATGATAGTAAGCATTTTACCTTCACTTCAAGTTGCGACAGTGAGCATTTTGCCTCATGTAGCTGTTGAACACAGACATCTTTGGCAGGCAATGCAACAAGACACTAATTGCTGATACCATTAAGCCACGTTATTTATACTGTGTTATAAGAAGCATTGCTGCTAACAAAGCACGATTTTTATGGTTGTTTCTGTAACTTAGGGCATTTCTTTTGTGGCATTGAAAAGTTAAAGTGTTTTGTGAACATCCATTTGCACTGCATCATTAGCGACCTGAAAAGGATGAGCAAATTGTAAAACATTATCTCCCCTGGAAAATTTTCTGCGGGTACCCATGATTGTGAGCATTCTCTCCAGATATAACCACTTGTTACATCTGGAGACATGAGACACATAAACCAATTCAATGTGGGATAAGCAAGAAATCTATTGGAAAATTTTAATAGGAAATTGATTTCACATAACACTTCACATCATCAGTCCTTAAATCTGCAAGCAATGCTGATTCAAATGGAAATATACCAACACTTTTTTTTGACTTCAACAGATGTGACAAACAAGTGAACATTGCAAATACATCACATTAATGTTGTTGTTATCACAAAGTAACACCATGCATAAATCACATACAATGTCTAAACCTAGATATTAAATTATATTAGTACTATTACATCATGTTGTTTAAGTTCGTGTGTTGTTGTGAAGTCTTGAAGGCCAAATTTGTCACTGGCTTCACACATGATTACCTTCCTACAAAAAAGTGTGTGATTATAAATGCACNATAACAAATGTAAGACGCTAAAGTCACAATTGTAGCTCAACACTGTCGGCCATTTTTAACAATGCTAACTTCTTGTAATATCCAAGTTATGTTCCAAATTGATGTCTTACAACCTGTGCAACAGTTCTGTTCATGATATCACTGTCAATGTTTGAAANAAGTACTTGATTTTTTATTCTAAAGGCCTAATTCTGAAAAGTGAGGGAGCAGTCTTCANGTGAGAAAGTTTATCAGTGTCTGAAAATTATTGAAATGTTCTACAAAAATGAAATTTCATTTATATTGGCTGTATGAAACCCTGCAAGAATGACTTTTACAAGTGGGTATTTGTTTGCAGGACAATCTGGTGTAATTACAGAGTAAATAGTAGAATGAAGAAAACCAATAGAAGAAAAACCTCTTCCCCAAGAAAAGTTGTGAGAACTGTTGATTTTGTGGAGGCACCTTCTCCAGATGGATCCCTACTTGCTGCTGATGAAGAAATGTCAAATACTTTAAGTTATTCTGATGCTATGCCATCAGATCCAATTGAATTGGCAAAATATATAAAAAATAACCCAACTGTCAAATTTTTTGAAAGTCCCCAAGTACCAGCCATTTATCACAGTGAAGTTTCTTATGTAAAATTTAACAGCAAACCAGGTGAAGAAGTTATTTATAGATGCCAGGCATGCACTAAGAAGACATTCAAAACTGCAGCTGGTCTGAAAAGGCATTTGGTACGCAATTGCCCAGCTGTTTTGAAAATTTCCTTTATTTGTGTTCTGTGCAATGAAGGGTTTGGAGATCAAAGCCATGTTGTGAAGCATATTAATGGTGAGATTTGTTTAAATATGTCATACTTTTACGAGGTTAAAATATGTACAGGTATTTGCCAGTGTACAGCTGTAACTGATTGAAGTATAATCTATAAACTTGGTATCAGTAAACTTGACATCATTCGTGGCTTAATTTTGCCAGCATCCTGCAATTGCAACAGCTATTTTCTGAAGTATGAAGGGTTTTTCAGCGATTTTTCCTTATTCCCTAGTTTGTGATAACATTAGGAAGTGCAGTGGCATGTAGCTTTGTCATTGTGAAGTGGATTCTGAAAATAATTTCTGTTTCCATTGTTACCTTAATGTGGTTTATTTCAGTGGTATTTGGTCAGTTGTTCAATGTTCGGCAACAGTGTTTCCTATGATACCTGTTATGTTGGAAAGGACTACAACTTGAAGTATCTTCAAGTTTTCGTATGCATCTCATGTGAACTCGTTTTTTTTGTTTTTTAGATGCACACGTTGAACCATACTTGGGTGACGATAACACAGGCCGTAGGGCTGCAAGGCTAAGCCGGAGCTGCATGAAAATAAAAAACTATGAGGAAGGTTTCCACGTTGATGATGTGGTTGAAACAGCGTTTTATGAAGATAAAAGTGACCAGGAAATTTCATTCAATATTCAAGAAAAGGTGGGTTAAGTAATGCTCTCTAATTAAAAAGTTGTAACNCTATAGTATTTTTTGATTTAATGTTGTATTTGTGTTACTGTAAGTGAGGAATGTTTACTTCATTTATAAACAAAACTTTACATGCCTGTTATGTTTAACCCATCTTGTATCTGATGAAGTATAAGTTATTAAGTTTTGATGTGCACAAAAAGCCAAAACGTGATAATCTGCAATTTTTACACCAACAGTTGCTGCTTTCTAGCCACAAACATTTTTGTTTTCAAATCAACCTGACTGGTGAACACTCTGTGCAGTTTAGCTGCTACCTGTCCAATATTACTGTTGTGTTGCATTATGATAGAAAATGTCAGGGTCGCAATCAGCTGATATTTTCGGGGAGAGGGCAAAATGACTAATTTGTTGTTGTACTATGTTTCAGGGGGAAAAAATGTTGTAACTTGTTGTACCTAACAACTAAACATCTTCAAAGGGGACAATTGCCAGCTGTCCCTCTTGGTTGCAGGCCTGGAATGCACATGTTTGAAAGAAAGTACAAAAATGCAGATTAAACCTTTCTCGTTAATTTTGAAAGCTTTGGCGTTGTTTTTTACTTGAATCAGTTTATACTTGTTTTGGTTTTGGATATAGCAGAACAAGAGCAGAAAGGGCCGAGTAGTGTACAGTACAACAAGGAGAAACTTTCAAACACCATAACATCTCAACATATTGAAAGGCATGCTTTGCTGAGGACAAATAGTGTACGTTGTCTAACTTGATCCACTTGGTTTCTGAACAAGTCTTGTTGGCTGCAGGGACCAATGGCATAATAACCTCCGTTGGGCGCATCACAAAATTTCTCAAATTTGTTTAAACTTTGTAGTTTTTTGATGATACTTTTCCATTGAAACTATTTTTGATGAAAATATTTTGATCAATGCATTATACGAGATTTATTTCGTAGGTGAAGCATCGCTACAGCTTCCGAGATCAGATGAGATGTTTCGTTGGTATAATTTTAGATAGTGGAAACGCAGTTAAGCCCAAGTTTGACAAAAGCAAGATGTTTTTTTGGTTGCTTAAAATTGTTGTGTTAACGGTTTTGCTGTTGGTATGTTTCAGGTGAAGGTGAAACATGCCACATTCCAGTTCTTTTATGCCAAATACCCTCCTTGCATACTTAGGGGAAAGTAATAAAGTCAATCCAGACCGTTTGATGACGCCTTGCTGCCGCGTGACGAGTGTTTCATGATCGGTGTCGTCGCGACCATGTGATTTGTGCGCTTTTACGTTATAAGTCCCATTGTCTACAACGGGGATGGTTTCATTGCTTGGCTTAGGCCAGGGGTGGACAAACTTTTTTCAATCAGGGCCACATTGTTGTGTCAGTACCCAGCGAAGGACCAGCTTCCACAAATACTTTAATATATTTTCATAGCATTAACATATTTATGTTTTTAATATTCAAACCTCGTTGATTTTATCAAGAGGATGGTATTTTATTACGTGTTTCTTGTGTTTCATATTATCATGTTATATATGAGTGTGCATTGTGTATACGAGGGCCGCAGAAGCGTTCAGTGGGCTGCAGTTTGCCCACCCCTGGCTTAGACTGATCCTAGTTTTAATCAAATGCAAAGTTCACGCTAAAAGAGCAAGCGATGTAAACTGAAAACATGATTCAGTTTTCTTCCTTGTGCAAATGAAACCTCGTAAGTATTTCGGGAAGCTTAGGTTTGGATTTCAAAACAGCAATCACGGAATATTTTTGATACACTTTGAAAAATATTTCGGTGTATACTTATTCTGTACACCGTTTGAAGTGTCACGAGGGATCTGCGGGCGACCACCACAAATTTGTCGCAGGGGTCAAGCTGCTGCTTTTGTATTGAATGCTTTGATGACGGTAAGTTAATGGCAGCACAGCGCATAACTCTTCTGCTTGCATCCTTCCGGTAACGCCAAACGCGAAGCTGAAAAAATCGCAAGTTTTGTTTTTCAAGTCTTCGGTTTCAAGATCATCAAGTCTTACGCCTAAATTTAAGCCCTGGGTCTAATAACTCTCAGTGGAAGGTGCACAGCTAACAGCGCGTCGAGCGCTACTGCATCAGCCTTTTGTCCAAACCGGTGAAGTATCGAATCCAGTCAACCAGCTTGAGAGGTGCGTGCACAACCGAGTGCACCACTCAGCCGGCTTTAAGTTTTTTTTTAATCGCGTGTTTATTCCTATAATGATGTCGACAGTTCTTTTCAGGAACCGCGCAAGTCGAAAAATGTGCACGAAAAATCTCAGTCGTCGAGTCTCAACACGTACGCCTGGTTCCACTGTCCGTTGGCAGAAGCTTTCCAGTGGACTCACGTCAGGCGAAAAGCGCTGGAACAGCAATACCCTTTCACGCACGAGAACTTGCGCAGCTGCGTTGCAGAAAGTTCTGCTTGTACGCTTGCCAATATTGCACTGAAATACCGTCTTGCCGAAGTTTCGCCGAGTTTTACAATAGACACCGTGACTTTAAACCGCACTACCAAAGACTCCAAGTCAAGTAAAGCAGACTACTCGAAAGTCAGCTTTCAAAATTTACAGTTGTTCCAATCAATTCCCGTCGAATCGGGACAGTCGCGTACGTTTTTCACTGGTGCGCCCGTTTGGGCGATGGACTGGTGTCCGCTTCCGCTGTCAGAATCGCAGCACGATCAGATCCTCGCCGTTGCGAACCATTCGCGTGAACATTTGGTCGATCCCGAGGTTACGTACGGCGAGCCGACAGTCGTGCAGTTCTGGAACTGCGGCAAACTTCCGGCCCTTCCTGCTGTCGAGCAGCTCGGCGTCGACGTGCAAGACAGTCGAAGCGACAGCGAAGGCATGCAGGTTGGTTGATTGGCAGCAGACAAACTGAAGCAAGCATGACCTCAAAGCAGACGTTGCGTTTTTCGGCAGGCACTCCTAGTGGCGTTCTTTGTGCGAAATCCTTGCATTAATTTCGTGCGTGGTTCTCCGTAGAAAACATTCCCGACCAGCTATAGTGCTCTCAAGTTTATATAGTGGTAGCTACGCAAGGCAAAACTATCTGTCTTCCGATTGGTTTGGCTCGCGGTAGATGGAATGTTTCGTTTATACTTGGTTTCTGTACTCCTTTCGGAGTGTCACGAGTGATTTGCGGCACCCATTTGCACTTGCTTGCGCCATGCTGCTGCTTTCGCAATGAATGCTGTGCTGGTGGCGAGTCAGTGGCAGCATCGCTTGTTGCCATCCAGGCTGACAGGCCGCACGTACCGTTTTTGAAGTCTTCGGTATGACCTCGACCGGGAATCGAACCAGGTTTGCTGGCGCGTGCTCACTTGGCCATTTAGCCGGTTAAATGTGAACCTTTCGCTTTGCTAATTAATTTCTGAATCTGCGGTTCATTCGTCGCCTTCACACGCTACAAAAACAAGATTCATAGTGTCGTTGGCTGTTTCTTAGCAATCGGTGTGTTGGGAAATAGACTTTGACCATGGACTTTTAGGAAGAATGGGTGTGAAGTACTACGCCATCCCATAGAGCTGGCCAAAAACCGGAGCAGAGTATGCATGTTTGAAACGGAGGCAAAGCCTTAAAAACGTGTTTGTTTCCGAGGAGAACTTTAATTCTCGGGTTTTTTGTTTTCAAAGTTCAAACAGCGATTGTTCAAGTTTTCTATTTTTTGAGAAATTCATGGATTTATTCGAAACATGCGAAAAAACGATGTATCTTGAGGCCTCCTTGTAGCGGAACCGCCAAGCAACAGTGTTTAAGTTTCTGTAAAATGTCGAACTTCGCGCAAGTCTAGACGAAGTTTGACTTCCAAACTTCCGAAAGTGGCGAAGCGAATGCGGAGTCACAAAAGTAAAACACCGTCCACCTTCTTTGCATGCAATCAACTTTATTCGTTCTTGTTCGCCTTCGCCAAAAAATGTGCTTGGATTTGTTAGAGAGCTTTTAATTAAGAATGCCAATCTTTCAAGTTGCCCAGAATTTGCCGATTGTTTTCTACCACCGGTCATTGAGGTCAGCACCGTTTCCCACCCCAGCTCTGAGTGTAGCGAAAACAGTACTTGCTCGGGTTATTGTCATACAATGATTTCACGACACAATAAAATGCTATTGTGAAGCAATAGTCGTAGGTGTGTTCAAAAATCTGTGGCCGAATTAATTAATTATCTATTTACACACAGCGGTGTTCTTGTTCAGACACCCACACTGGCGTTCGGTGCGGCTCTTGACGCCGGGCCTGTATGGGACATGCAGTGGTGTCCGCTTGGGGGCTACAGTTCATCCGCCAGCCGTTTGGGCGTCCTAGCGCTGGCCTGCGCCTCCGGCGATGTTCATCTTCTTTCGATCCCGAAGTCGTTTCTGATTACCGACGACCGTCGTTCAGAAAACGCCCAGGCTGCTTGCGACAACATTAAAAGGTAGTAAGTTATCATGATTTTATTTCTGTCGTTAGCTCACCGACATGAATGGGTGTTTGTTCGTGTAGGGCTTTTCCGAGCAATGGCGTACGCAAGGGGGGGGGCTTGGGGATAACCCCCCCCCCTTGAATTTGCTATGTTACAAAAGCGTCATTACTTATGCAAAGGAGTTTGTGTATGTTTTCGTACATTTTTTGC
>JGI24158J21664_10014754_pt1 | contig 10233 bp, 10 predicted proteins | sample Ectturendosymbi3_FD_21664 | JGI IMG/M metagenome (IMG submission 21664) | reverse complement strand
AGATGCTGGAACCGTTGCAAGGGTACGTTGGCAGGGCCTGGCATGAATACTGCTGGAGTTGGGAACAACAAAATATCAAGTTTAGCTGTGACGCAAACTAGGCGGTCTAAAGTTAAAAGCATCAACAAGAATCTTCCACAAGAGCTCGGGAAGTATTTTGAGTTGTGCTGCGTTGGTGTCGTGCATGTCGAACAAATGACCGGTCAATATGGTTGTGCGACATAGACCCATGAGCAGATCAGTTGCAGAGCAAATTCACTACGCAGTTGACAAATTTTTGACTAAATCTGTCGATTCAAAGCGATTAATAATAATCAGATGTGGACAAAAATTTTTTGCGCAATAAACAAAAAAACATTGAGAGCTGAGCCACGTAAAAGATTTGCAATACTGCTGCTGGTACACTTGGTGGCGCAGTTTCTTTGAAACTATTCCCAGGAAGTCACGTTTTCGATTCACCGCATCAGCTCGTCAGCGTGTCGAGAAATACTGTAATGACGTGGACAGACCTTTCCACAGCGGAAAAAGGCAAAGTAGGCAACTCTGGCACCGTTGGAACAGTACCACGACATGCCAATGATCAAGTTACAGCAGGCCTGCACAACATACGGCTCGCGAGAGCTTTCTCGAGTGTGGAAAATGTTGCAAAAACTCGACCTCGGATTAAGTAATTGTTGTTCCAGAATCTCTTCCACACTGCAGCGAAATCTCTATTTCGAAATGAGATTGTCTTTTGCAGCCCGCGGCAAGTATGCGGTGATATTTTGGCTCTTCGGGATTTCTGAGTTGTGCAGACCTGAGTTACGGTAAACATACGAGGAATTGATGGGAAAGGCACTGATCCATCATCGGATAAAACATAGCGTGTTTATTTATCAACCAGGTCATTCAAGCGTGAAGGCTTAAAGTTGTTTGAAAAACCCACGTTTAACATTTGTTGACTACGTCACGTGTCCTTCAAGTCAGTGAGGGTCAACCTCCCATAACGGAGCGAACTAAAATATATATTTTTTTGTTTCATTCTGCGTGATTACCTACCTGTGACAAATTGAAATTATTGCGATGATATGGCGCAAAGCCAAAGGAAGACGATGCAATACAGAAACGAAGCTAAACTTACATGGATTCGAACCTTATTAAATAAACAAGAAATGATCAGAGTGAGTTTGGCCCAAGCCTCAGGAAACATGCGAAGTAACTGTTTATTTCGACACGACCAAACCACGAGTGCAGGAATAAAAAACAATCTGAAAGAAAAGACGCAGACAATATATGAAGTAGAAAACTCGAAGCAAAGTTTTAACCGAGGTCATCAAAAGGAGGATAGCAACTCAAGTGATCAGAAAATTCATTCGACTATCCAGTTACTAAGATTTAAATAATAAAAAATTACGGTGGAAGAGTCAAAGTAGCAGATTTCACATCCAAATTTTTTATATCCGCCGACGACAGTCGGTTGTAACCGAGCAGCGACATCATGCGTCCACACGCTCTTTGGATTCCCGCCACTAGAGCGGGTGAAATTTCCTTGCGCCATTTGAATGCTTGCTGCGATATATTACGGCTTGTGCTGAAGATGGAGGAATCCGATGAGCGAGTGTTTAAGTTCAGCCACGTTGTGACATCCTTGTGCTTCAACGAGATCGACGTTTCGTTGGTTACGCTTTTGCTCGAACTGAGAAAGTCCGACACCTTGTCGATAAACTTGTCGGTGTCTGAAATGATGTCTTCGTACCTTGAAAGAGAAAGGAGCAAAACGTCGAAACAATTTCGAAAAATTTGATGCAGGTCATATTAGATGTTCATCAAAGTCTTCTTCATCCGAGCCTTCAACCCGGAAGCCGAAGGTCGAGCGATGGCAATCGGGTCAGTTTCAACGGAAGGACCTAACTGCGGGCATTGGCCGCTATTCGGTCCCACAACGTGGAAATTAAATTGAAAATTTACTGATATTGACCAAATAACCGGGAAAAGTTACCGTTAATCGTTTCATCATACTATATGTCTACAATGCATATCGTGACTGATCTCGTGGTGAAGAGAGCAGAATTGCCAAAGGGGTCACTAGACCCTTGCGTTTAACATGACCGGATTTTTGGAAATCGCACACTAGTTAGCCACATCTTTATCATAGCAATTAGTTCAGACATTGCGACCTTTGTCTGTGATGACATCACCATGCTTTGGCTGCCACGTTTTGCGCATGCGCAGTGGTAATGTACTTGTTTGACTTCACTGTCTTGTGAATGCAAACCACTCAAATGTCTCATTGCGGAGTACTTACCGCCATTCAGAGGTGATTTCAACAGCTTGTGGACACCGCAATCTTTGCGGAAGTCTATAAGGTTGTCATTGATTGCATGCAGAAAATTTTCAGGGTCAAGCGTCACCCTGCTTAACAGGCTACCTGAAGCGTCACCCTGTTCAACAGGCTACCTGAAGACTTCCANCAGTTTTACAACAGACAACAGCGAGTATCTGGAATTTCCCAGTTGAGCGTTCGACAGCGACCTTTATTCGGCCACGCAGGAATCCTGTAGCTTAGTGGTCGGCAAACTGTGGGCAGCTCAGAATGTTTTATTGGGCCGCGCAACACTTTCTGTTATGGGCCGCGCGTTATAAAGTCCTGTGCTGGTTGCATGGGCTAAAGCAGGGGGGGCCAAACCTACTCTGTACACGAGCCGCATACCGTAAAAACCCAAGTTACAAAGAGCCGCAAGATAAAAATCTAACAAAAATGAATGTATTTGCAATATACGGTTCTGTTGACTTCATGATTCTTTTTGGAACGACTTGCAAATGCTGTACGACCCGCTAGCTACCACAGTACCATTTCACAATATTTCGACACTTTACATTAGAAATAAAAAATATAAAACAAATCTATAATTTTTGGGAAAGCTCAAAGAGCCGCACAGCAAAGGTTCCAAGAGCCGCAGTTTGGCCACCCCTGGGCTAAAGCATAGTTTACTGCAACAACTATACATTACAACACATTGCTTTTGTCATCATACGATTTATGACATAACATAACACTGTTCTGTAAGAGATAACTGAATACAGCAGAATTTTGATATTGGGTCTTTAATTTCATAAACACGGGATTTAAAATTGCGATTAAAAGGACGGTTTGGGCCATCATAATACAACGAAAGTGTGCCGATCACTGCTGTAGCTCTTTACCTGAAGTACAGGTTTTTCTTTCAGATTTTGTGACACTGCTGGGCCAAAGCTTTGGTGTATTTATTGCTGTGCCGCTATCTGCTACGTCCAGGCTTGCAGCAAATCAAAGTTACAATACACAAGAAGTGCTTCGTTTTCGAGTTTAAAGCTCGGATGAAGAAGACATTGATGGACCGAATCCAAGAATGTGTGAGGTTTACGAAGAGCTTGATATGGATCACAGAGCAAGATACTGTGCAAGAGAAAATTTCCGAAAATGAGGTACTTACTTTCGCAAACAAGACATCAAATAGTGCACATCAACGTAAATCTGCTTTATACCGGTTGCATGTGATTGCTGGATCTTTACTGTCAATTCTTATTTTTTGATGCCCATTCATACAGTACCCGACTCCAAAATCCAACAAAATTTGATATAAAGTTCTGGATGCTCCGCGAGCTATGAAGTTTCGCGAGAATTTCCTGATGTTGGAAAAGAAGGCCGGGAAGCTGGGCCTGGCGAACATTTGGCATTGTCGTTGATGGAAGCTAGTCAATTACATTGACTGTGGCTCAATGTAATTACTGGTAACTTCTTTAGGTCTTTGTATCTCGCCAGAAAGTTACTTGTGAGAAAGTACTACAATCGTTGGCACTATCAGATCCCATCACTGTGATATCCCGTAAAGTGTTCAGCTTAGGAAAAGCTGCGCCACAGTACACTTCAAAACGCGTTTTACACCACAAACGGAAAATATCATGCTTCTCAGTTATAAAGACAACAAGGACAAGGTAGTGGATCTACTCTCTTCACTTCACAATGTGTTGGAGGCAGATGATGAAGCCCAGAAGAAACCAAGAGCTATATTTCGGACTACAACGCTAGTAAGGGTGGTGTGGATACAGGTGATGAAATGTTCCATGCATGCTCCACTAAGGCAGCATCCCGAAGATGGTCACCTGCTGTATTTTTAAACCTGTTGGACATTGTGGTACTGGAAACGCCATTTGCAAAAATGTACAATTAATAACTACAAAATTAAGGTATTTTATTAACAAACTCGCTGAAAAGTTGTGATCAGCAGCAGAGAGATATAGGGAGACGTATATTTCTCGAAGTATTGCATCTGAAAAGAGAAGCTGATAAAGACATGCCATTCCATGAAAGAACCAAATGCCAGTCAAACAAAACAAGAATGAAACGCTGCAACTGTTCGAAGTTTTTGTGNGGAACGTGTTCTGACGCTGTGTGCAAAAGTTTGTGTCGAAATCGCATAGTTTAATATTCTTGGGGGAGAATTGGCCCGTCTGGCAATTCACCGTTTTCTACAGTGAAACACTGGCCTTGAACAAAACGTTTTTGTCGACTTGGTGTTGTGTTCATGAGCGAAAAACATTAAAAGTTGAAATGTGCAAAGGTGCACTTATCGTGTTTTCACAGAGAAAATCGTGTAAGAGTCAAATGACCCGTTTGTTGGATCTAGTAGGTATTATGGTTGAGTTTTGTTTACAACACCGACAGAGGCCACGGCCTTCGAAACGCAAAGTGTGATCGCCAGTGTTTCTCAGCAGAAAATAGCGCCTCGCTCGAAGATGCTTCTGTAGACTTGACGCTCAGTGGTCAAAATAAGATAACTGTGCAAATTAGTATGCATTCACAAGCCGACAAAGGGGAAACTCTTGTGCAGTATTGTTAGACAAATCAGCTTGGTGTGCGGTTATCGTTTAATATCTCGAGCAGGCCTAGGCTATTTTGTTGTAAACTACAGCCTGATTTTGTGCTGTTTATTGGAAAAAAGCCATTTAAACCAAACATTATTTTTGCCTTCGATAGTTTAAGCGGCCTTAAAATAGCATACCGACTTTTGCGTCCATAACCTCCTTGGCCCACTCAAAAATGTTTTCTGATTTGCGGGAATAACAGGAACCGCATGTCTTCGCATGGCACACACATTACGCATGTTGGTCTTGAAATAATTTCGTAAGTAACGTGATCGTTTTCACCACCAATGTTCAGAATATTTGCAACCATAGTAAGATGTGCGCATCATGACCAGTGCAGCTCAGCAACGAGCAGAAGGTGTATATTCTNCTAAGCGACAGTTACGCACGGATGACGTTATTGACATGGAAACCGCAGCAGGAGACCGGCTTTCGTCGGCAAGGCAGATATGCGGCTTCCAGTCGATCTTTGACCGGACATGGAAACAAGTAGAAAACGCCTGACCGGTCAGATCTGTTTACACGATTCCTACGCAACCATGAAAATAATTTCCAGACTTAAACTTTGCCGAATTACGTACCCAGGTAAAATACAGGCACTGTAATAGTCAGCACGAAAGTAAAACTGTCTATCTTGAATAAAATATTATGAAAATGCATGTGGGGAAAATGACCAAACTTTTTTCCGTACTCCGTAGGAACCATGTGTTTAGAATTCTTCGACCTGGTAAACCGATTCAATACTAACGTTATTCTTAACGTGAGGATAAATTCAGCGCTTATTATCGTCGCGCTCGACTGCACACAGCGTTACGCATCGATGCACACGGGCACACACCGAATCGTCATGTAGTTTCCATCTGACCAGTAGCTTCCAGCTTTGTCACGCATATTCCTGAAGTCCTCGACGTTTCTGGCGTCGAACGCGCAGTTCGGCAACATCTCGTGCGTGGCGTTGCCCAGGCCGTGGTGCATCACCAGGCGTGACAAGGCGACGGCACGCGGATCCCTCACCAAGTGGAGCACCTTGATGGGTATGCGCGAAGATTGAGCAATCCTGAAACGGATACAAAACAGGTTCGACAAACACTGATATCGCGCAATGAAGCTGTGTTTTCTGCAGACAGACAAAATAGAGTAATTCTGAAACCAAAGTAAAACAACTTCAAGAAGCATTTTTGCGCAATATGCTTTTGATTTTGCGAAATTAAAGGCTTGCGCAGTAAAGCAGCCCCAGAGCGCAGCTTTACTACGAAAGACAGAATTATAAAAATTCAAATCATTTTAGGGAGGACAAGAGGATTTGGAAAGCTTTCAACTGCCTCATCCGGTTCGACTCCTAAACGGTTCTCACAAAGTAACAATTTACAAATCGCTCAGAACAAATATAAAAGCGGGCGCTTGAATCGTAATTCGCAAAAGAGACTTTCACACTGCAGGTGTTGCTGGTCTCCGCCCATAATATTTAGTCTAAGGGTCCACTTCGTGCATTGCAGTCATTACGAAACGAAAAGTATACCACTTTAAGGGCAGCGTCCAATGCTCTCACCAGACGTTGCGAAAAAACGTATAATGCCAAATTGACATTTCACGAAAGTGTCCTTTCTTAAAGTTCTCTTTTTTTTCTTTTTTCTTAAAGTTCTCTTGTTTTTCTTTTTTCTTAAAGTTCTCTTGTTTTTCTTTTTTCAAGACGGAAAGCTTACACTAAGCAAATCGAATAGTTTCGGATATTCGAGTCCGGAGCTCGCTTGAAACGAGGTGTGTCCGAATCTGTTGTTTTCCGCTGAGACATTCCGGACATTTCTACCGTGGTAGTATTGAAACTCGCTATAACTCTCTTCATTAGACTCTATTTCTGACCGAATTGACTTAATTTTTTTCGGTCGTTAAAAACAATATCGGTCAATGACCGGAAGAAACCTAGCCCCCTCCCCACCATTACCACGTGGCGCGCCTGAAGTTTGTCTACGACGGACGCGGAGCGTAGAACGCAGTGTTTTTCAACCTGGAGTCGTTTGCCATTTTTCGAGGGTCGCGAGAGCTTCTGAAAAAACTATTCATAATTATTTATTTCTGTATTGTACAGTATATTCCGTGTATGGAACCACTTTTTGTCGCAGTCAAAATAATATGATCACTTGGGAAAAACGATAGCTTACTTTTTCATTCAAAAACTGTTTTGAGCGTGATTATGACCAGTGCAGTACAGAGTACTGTAGCGTTTGGCAACACACGAATAACTTCGTGACATAAGAATGTGCAGTGTTTGTAAATTAGATATCTGACTGGGGTAGCTAACTTGGGATTTATATTCNAGTTTGCCATGAGTTGTGCTGTGGAGTGATTTGTACACGGCACGGGTNCCTCTCAATGATGCTGCCATGTGCATCACTTCAACAAACGAGTCTTTGTTCAATAAAGCGATATCGTACGTTATGTTTTAGTCATTGTATTTTTCTGTTGTACAAACAAAATTGCATTTCCATGGCAGGGTTACCTGAGTGGAAATGTTCGGAAGGGGGTCGTCAGGTTAAACTGGGTTGCAAAATGGGTCGCTGCATGGCAAAGGATGAAAACCACTGGTATATAACGTCTCACCACTCAGTTTTTGTCACAAATCGCCGGATTCAAATACAATGCTTTGTAAACACTGAACAGTACATACGTATCTGTTTCAAAGGTGAGTTGAGTTCGTTTTCTCTCCTAAATCACACGTCGGCATACGCTGATGCTGCCGCGCTCAAAGAATTTTGGGAAAATGCGAAGCCGGGTAAGTTTGGAGATAACACGCGATGCCTGATTGTTCAGCGCTCATCGCCAACAAAATATCTCGCGCGTGCTGCGTGAGATCAAGTTATCTTGCGGGCGGCCACTGTTGTTGCACACAAGAACGGATTTGTCAACTTGTCAAGTAAACTTTATCAAGTACTTCAGCGTGACGTTTCCACGTTGGTGTCTTGTGATAAGCATCAGGCATGTCTTTGGTTGCAATGGTGCGCCTGTTGGCAAGCAGAGTGTTTGAAAAATGCCCTAGTGGACGGACGAATTGTATTCGTATGGGTATTCATGGAATACCCGCGTTTTGCTTTCAACAGAAATGACGCACACCACGTGTGCGAAACGAACGAGAAGGGATAAACCAACTGCAAACAGCGGGAAACATGCAATTTAAACGCAATGCCAACGCTGAGCTCCTCAAACTTGGTAAAACTTTGGTGGAAACAGTTCCTGCTTACTTACTGTGCTATTATGTCGATGTGACAAGTTCTAACCGTCTTGATGACACGCAACTTCGCCCGGTGGCATTTCTCCTCAACCTCCTTCATGCTGGGAATATACTGGCACCTGGAGCATTTCTTCACGTCCGGGCACATGTCCGTTCCGCATAGGGCTTTCGTGTTGTGGCTGGAAAACAACACGGATTTGTAATTAGTACAAGAGCGATGTTGACCAACGCCATGCTTTCTGTATTTTCAGCAGGGGTCATCTATCAGACTAATTTTCTTCAATATCCACAGGAGCCCGACCAGTGATACCGACAAGAAGCTGCCCATATATGGATAAAAATTGACTGTGACTGATGGCAAGTAAGTACAGCAGACAAGCGCCTGGTGAAATATTGACAGCCAAGCAACATAGTGGGGGCCGTCAAAAGCGGTGTCGTAGAGTAAAACGAAATAAATAAGCACTTGACAAGGGTTTATGAGTTGAACTAGATGTTGCCATGATATAGTTCGCTTGAAACAAGCGCTGTGAACGTCCTAGTGCAACAAAAACATCGCATATGTTTTTCAACAACGACTTTTTCCAACAGTATAGGTTTTTTGCCGTTTTAAAACCTCCGTGTTTCAATTTCAATACTAGAAACGCCCAATACAACATATTTCAAGGAATTATTTCATTACATTTTTTCGTTGCAAAGATTTGATGTTCAGTCTACAACTGGCCCAAAACCACGTACCCGTATGTAAGTTAACAAGGTGCAGATTGCGAATAATGTCGAAGGCGCACGTGGCGCAAAAACCATTAAAATACAAAAGAAAACATACCAGAACAGCAGCGCAACCTGGTACAATTTATGTTCTCGGCCTTTAATACACATTGTATAGTGAAGATACTATGTGCGGGTTACTCTACCGAAAGCACAACGAAGACTGCTTGCAGGAAGCCAGATTCTTGATTCTTTGCTTCAGGTGCTTCAGGCTGGCCTCAGACTGATCCTTGTAGAGAAGTTGTTGACTTGACTTTATACTTTGTTCAGCAAACGAAGCAGAGACAGAGAAATTACAGGTGAGCAGTGCGGCAAGCACCCGAGCCTTCTTCTCGGCATCAATGCTGCATCTGAAAATTAAAATGACTCCCAATAAAACGGCCTTATAAAAGGTATTTTATCTGCACCATGGTTTGACAAAAAACACCTATTTTGCTAGGCTTTAAAGTAGTAAAGTTTGTGGCAACACAAAACCATTTCCGTTCAAAAATGTGACGCTGAATGTATTTATATGACTACAAGTAACATTCAAAATATGATGTTGCCGAATCACAAAGAGTCGTGTTTGTTGACCTACCTACTCCATTGTTCTTGATGCAGTTCCTCACCCTCTACATTCTTTGGTGTTTTTGCATCTTATTGCTGCAGAGTTACAACATGTTCTTTGATTATTTTGGCATTGTTGTCATACTTTACTGCATCATTGGTGGATAGTACACCTTTTCCACTATATTTGTGCAAATTTTGCTACGTTCGAAAAAATCAATTAATGTAAAACTTTTATCACAAAGGATCGATTTGAAAAAAAAAAACTTTTAAATTTTAACGTAAAAAAATGATTGGCAAATTTATTTTAAACTGAAAAAAATTCAGAGAATTAATTTCTTCACTGCACTTAACTCTGCGAATGAAGTGTTTCCCATTGAAATTTACAAACAAATCATTTTGTAAATTTATATGTTCAATGCACATTTTGTGGCAGTTTCTAATAAATAATTGTCAACCTTGCACTTATGTTAAATTATCTTCTCTCAATAACATCTGATGTCTTTTATGAATTTTTCACGCACACATTTTATCAGGTTGCTAAAAATTAACTATTAAATCTAGTTGTCAAATTATAGTCCTTTAACATCAAACAGACCCATCGGAAAACTGCTCTTATAATAATGTTCCAACAAACTATCTTTGGGCAAGTTGTAAAAACGTTGTTTGAAAGCTATCCCTTTTGAGCATATCTCAAACAAACCCAAAAACTAGCTTGAAACAGTGTTTTGCTGCCCAGCACTAAAGTGTTGAAACAGTGCTTTGCTGCCCAGCACTAAAGTGTTGAAACAGTGCTTTGCTGCCCAGCACTA
>JGI24158J21664_10014753_pt1 | contig 10233 bp, 5 predicted proteins | sample Ectturendosymbi3_FD_21664 | JGI IMG/M metagenome (IMG submission 21664) | reverse complement strand
TTTGTTTCTGTTGTGTTTCAGAAACCGTGCTGACGATCAATCGCCGCTGATGTTTGTTGTTTGTTTGTTGGATCTGATAACAAGAAATTGTGCTACCTTCCNGTTCCGTTAGCCTTTGCTGTAGGTAACAAGAAGCTACAGTCCAGTTGATGCGCGGATTCGTACGGGTCAGATTCTAGGCGAAAGGTTGTCAGGGCGCGTTTCTCAAATTTCTGCGGACTAGCTCCCCCACGGCTCGCGATAAAAAGGCTAGCTGCCGCAACAACGACTACAAACCTCCACAATCGCAATTCACAACAACAGCCATCCCGACGTTCCCACACCCCAGTCTGTATGTTGGTGATTTCAATTGCCAGAATGTCAACCGGGGTTATGAAAAAACATCTTCTGATGGTGAGAGCCTGGACTTCTGGGCAACAACCAAGCTTGTTGTATAACCCAAAGGAAACAGCTAGCTTCTTCTCTCGCCGTTGGAACGTCGGCACCAACCCAGACCTGGCCTTTACGAGTTTCGGCCAGGACAGCCCACTGCCGGACAGACGTTTCCTAGGAAAGTTCCCGCGGTCACAGCATCGGCCTTCTCTCATAACGCCATCAAGACTCAAGGTTCCTGCCCACAGCGATCCGGTGAAGCGTTGGAACTTTCGTAAGGCTGATTGGAAAGGCTTTTGCCTTCTCACAGATGAATCCGTTGAGAGATTGCCACCTCCGGACACATCAAATATTGAGAGGGCATACCAGGATTTTTGCGAGAGCCTACTATCAGCAGCGAAACAACGTATCCCACGTGGTCGTCACAAGAACTATGCGCCATGCTGGGACAAAGAGTGCGAGACCCTCTACCGCTCCTTCACCCGAGCCCCAGTGGGGACTGACTCTGATAGAGTTGCATTGTCCCTACTTTATCGGCAAGAACAGAAGAATCAGGTGAGATGGGAGGAAGCTGTCAATTCCATCAAATTCCTGTATTCTAGCCGCAAAGCTTGGAGTGTCATCAGCAAACTTACTGGCAGGTCTGGATGCTCCTCTCGCCTGTGCCCCGTCTCGGCAAACTCCATCGCATCGCAACTCGTGAAGAATGGGGCACACAGGACAGGCGACCGCGAGCACACCAGCTTCATCAGCAAGCAGATGTCCGACCTATGGAAGATCCCGAGGGTCACATTATCTCTGAACTTTTTAGGCCAGTGGAGCTTGCTACCTTTAGACACCTGAAACCAGGAAAACCTCCAGGATTAGATTCTTTCTTCCCAGAGTTGGGGCCCCAAAGAGCTACCGTCCCATATCTCTGCTTTGTGTCCAAGAAAGAAAAAAAGAAGATTTCTTAAGTTTTGAACAATGAAATTGACTTTCATTACATTTGCCTGTAAAATCAATATTTAGTGGTTGATTGATCGCACAGGGTCTTCACCGGCGAAAAGGTCAATTGACCTGCGACTTATTCATGAATTACCCTTGATTCTCGGTATATGGCTAAAATTTTTGCTGCGGCTTATCTGCGGATGCGGCTAATAAGCGAGTATATATGGTACAACTCTGATCTGCCAAGCACCATCCCCGGTAAGTATGCATATGCTGATGACCTAGCAATCATGCATGCTGATGGAGACTGGAGGGCAGTGGAAGGCGTGCTCAGCAAGGTCAGTGGCATCTGTAGATGAATACCTCCAGACTTGGAAGCTAAAGCTAAGCACTACAAAAACGGTGTCGGCAGCCTTCCACCCAAACAACAAGGAAGCTAAACGTGAGCTGAAAATCAACTTCAGCAATGAAACCCTGCCCTTCTGCTCCGAACCCAAATACTTTGGAGTAACGTTGGACAGGTTGCTAACATATCGCCGACACCTTGAGTCAGTGGAGCAGATGTCCAGGCTCCATGACACGGCGTCCTAGAGATAGTGTGGCTCTACTTCGACGAAACCCAGCAGTTTGGATCCCCGCGAGGATTGGAAGGTTGTCCGCTGGTGTAGGACGCAGGCATCCAGTCACAATTTGCAAGGCGTCGTTAATGCCGGGGTCAGTGAGGTGGGTATGAGCACTACGACACCAGACAGGAGCGCCGTACTCTGCAGTCTAATGGACCAGGGCTAGGGTGGCTGTTCGCAACGTTATTGCTCCAGCACCCCAACCAGAGTCAGCAAGCTGCCTCAGGAGTGCGACGCGTGATGTTAGCTTCTTGCGAAGTGACTCAAGGTGTCGGCGATACGTGAACGAACTGTCCAACGTTACTCCGAAGTATTTGGGTTCGGAGCAGAAGGTCAGGATTTCGTTTTTGTGGTTGACTTTTAATTCACGTTTGGCTTCCTTGTTGCTGAGGTGGACAACCCGACTACATTTTATAACTTTGACATTTTCGATGCAATGTTCTTTAGTGCCTTTTTATCATATACAGTGCCGGATTAAGGTCGCGAGAGTTCTGCAGCATTTAATAGTGTGGGGACCTAAGTGTGAAAAACACTTGAACAAATGAACCACTATTGAATAAAATTCCGTGGGCATCCATGTGACTGACATTAGGCATACTGAAATTGTAAGTACCAAAAAAGTGGTCCTGAATAGCAACTGGTTGACATTATGGGCTAGATATCTTTTTCACATGAAATGCTTATACGTATCTTTTTTCCAAAAGGGACTGCATTAGTGTACAGCTCGAAATACAGTTCAGAGACCGTAATTAATGCTTCCAGCAGTAGCGCATTAGAGGGGGGCCTGACTGGGCTGCAGCTAGGGGCCTCTACCTTTTAGGGGGCTCCATGTCCCTAAGTCGGTAAACATGCGAACAATACACAATGCGATTTTAATGTTACATTCTATAGTGTTTTTTCCCTATTAATGACAGCTTCATATATACTTAGAAAGGCCTCCTTTCAATTTTAAACTTTACATTGCAACTTTGAATTCAAACTCACCCGCTCCTCCACTGCTTTTCCCCATAAATGACAGAAGCAGCAAGAAGATCAATGATATCAGACGTTCCAGAAACGTTTTCGTTGCCATGGCCACAGAAGATGCAAACCTTTTGGAGCGCTGCAATAGGGATTCCAAATCACTTCAATATTAGAAAATTACCGGCGAGGGTTCTAATATACCTGAAACACATACAGAAAGTTCCAAATGATTTTATTCTTTGCACAGACATCTTTTTAAAAACATTACCATCAGCTGGTTTTCCACTTTTTCAAGATGAGCTGCATTCCACAAAGATTTTTCATTTCAAAATTGACTACGTTTTATGCGAAACCGCTTCTTTTAAACAATTTGAAGTCATCACATTAAAACCTGTATCTTAATCAAGCACGATGATATTGACGATCCAGTGCTTGTTCTGCAATAACAAACATTCAGTGTTGCTCTTTATTGGTGCTTTTCTCAATAACATTGCTACAAAGTTTCACAAATTGTTATCACAATATCAGTGGTTTTATCGTTTTGAGCAAGAGGTCATTGGCAATATTGCAACTCATAACCAGAATTCACATTCTCTGTAACTGTATAACTTAACCAAATATCATCCTTGCAAAAAACATGCATTATACACTTTGATACTAGCACTTCACTACTTAATGGAACATTCCCTTTTCTCACATGGGAACAACCTTTCAATAAATTTCAGTGGCAGCTATTTTCTCGCCAAGCATGCTGTGCAATCTGATGCATGCGATGAGCACATAATTATAATCGCATTTCAACGTCCACAACACAATCACACCAGTTTCACCTTGACAGACTGTTCTTGCGTCATAAACACAAACAATGGGCTACGCAGAACTTCAACAGAAGCGAAGATAACAAATCATAATTTGGGAGGAAGCAGCTTTAATGTTTTCATAAACGGCTTGTCTCGTGTACCAGTCGATATAAACTGAACGTAGACGTTACGATGGATTCGAGTCTCTGACGTCGTCTTGCGTCCGACTGTTCCTTCCGTTGATTTTCTAACAGTTGAAAATTGATCTACAGCATGAAGAAAAGTCTTAGCAAGTTGGTTTCACGAAAGGCCACTTCAGCCTCATTCCGGCTGCGCTACTGTTTGCATTAGAAAGACAATTGGATTTTGCCACTTCATTACAGAATCAGTTGTATGTTGTGGCAAAACCATTAATGAATTAAAAATCTATAGAAAGTCATTGAAGGAAAAGAAAACAGTTACTTCGGATTCATCAAGTGATTGTTCCAAGCCAGAAATCAACATACTTATTTGGTTCAATATGGTTCACAAACTGCAACAAAAATCGCGATTTACAGATTACATTCAACACTTTTTCACTGCAACACAAATGGCGCATAAGGAAACTTGGTCTTCATGGGTGAGGCTCCGGCTCCGGAGCTCTCCTTTTTTCACCGCTCCGACTCCAGCTTCGGCTTCTGTTCGTTTCACAAATTAATATTTTCATTTGTCTTCGTGTGCCTCAAGTTGAATGGAAATGAATTATATCAAGTACACAAAACTAAACGAATATACCAAACTTTTTTGACTAATTTAATCTGTTGTTATTTAACAACAAGCAGTGTTCTTACCATGAGGAAATCAGCGAAAAAAAACAATCACAGGTTCAGACGATTCAGAGAACAGTTAGTTGCAGAAACGTAACTCAAGACAACGATATTATGAAATAATTCTGGAAAGGCAGTCGCTGGTTTCGCCGTCAAAGCCGAGGACCTTTTGTTATTTCTTACGAACAGAATCAAGAAAATGGCTGTTTGGAAAACTACATTTCTATCCGAGCATTTAAAAACAGACCAGTCTCATTTGACCGAAGTGTTTTGCACTCGTATCACGCTTTCCCTGTTGCAGTCTTGACGATTCCAGCTAACAGCGCTGCCCAGGCAAACCATGCAAAGAGCGCAGAACACAGGCAATTACCGTTCTCATGTGTTCTTTCTTAACATGCACACATTTGCATTAACACAAATGTCAAGGTGTGTTCGAAAGCCCTTCGTTCATAGAAATAGTACTTTAAGAAATTCCCCTTTGACTTTTTAAAAATAGCTGAAAACGTCTGAATTCTCATCTTTTGCACTCATAATAAGCAGTGATGAATCACAAAGTAAAGTACAATTTAACCTGCAAAGCATACGAGAAAATAAGACTGGATACAGTGCTGAAAATCTATAAAAATTTCCACAGATGACAGCTTCAAGAAAAGTCCACATATGTTTGCATTGATTTTTATACCCTCCTGATAATGTATTGCTCTCCAAAGCAATGCTAGTTGGCTACCAATTAGTCATAACTTACATGCTATGCTGCTGCTCGTAAACATAATATTTCCTAGTGAATCTCGCCAGTAGTGTAGTAAACCTTGCTAGTAAGCCTAAAGGTTTCTGACAAAAATTCCTACTTTACAATGGCGTGCCGTGCATTTTAATCTTAGATCTGCAATGGTATATATAATTAAGCATACTCCCTGCTGGCAGCATGATTACACATCTACAGAAGCTATGGATATTATATTGTATACCTAGTCATCATAGTTCAGTTCTTTTTAGATCGCTACACTACTACAGACCTGGTTTGATCATCATGACTAGCAAGTAAGATGTTGGGGCAGTTAACGTTTTTCTTACTTCTACAACAGCGGTTCTCAACCATTTCGCTGAATGCAGCCGAATCCAGAGCTACAATTTTGTTGGAGAGTGCCACTAAAAATTTTAACACAAATCAATTGACACGTTTTGTTTTATTGCACTATCGAAGTCTGTTACACAAAATATTAGGTGTGTTACTGAAAGACTGCCAAGAGCCGCACAAAGGATTCTTGGCAGCTGCATGCAGCTCTAAGAATAGTGTTTGAGAACCATTGTTCTACAAGTAACACGACCAACCCTGCCAGCCACGATGCCAATGCCTTAGCGATGATTAAACCAAGTAAACATCAAAGGCTTGCAGATCCATTGTTGCAATCTGGTGCTTAACTCATAACTGCCTCTCAAATGGCCATAGCTCCAGCTCCTGTCCTAAATTTTAAACTGAGCTCCTCATGATTTTTAATTTGAGCTCAGGCTCCGGCTCCAGGCAAAATGCCCAGCTCCGGCTCTGAAGCCCTGCCTGTGACGCGGGCCAAAAAAGCCTAAAGCGAGCCCAATTATGACGTCACCCACAAAAAAACTCAAATCTCAAACTTCCAGTTTTTTTCAATCGAAACTAAGACTTCCGCATGTTTAGAGGGTTTGAGCAGCTCTCTAGCTCAAGGGGTTGGCTAGTTATGGCCAAACATGTGCCTGGCACCATCGTGGCTTGTGCGGGCCTTAAAGTAAAGGAGGCAAAAAAGACATTCAGCTATCAATGATATTTGCATTAAATACTAATTTGATGCAACCATATATTATCGTGACTGGTTAAGTGGTGCAGTTGGTTGAGCACGCACCATCAGAGCTGGTAGGCTGGGTCGATCCCTGGTAAGGTTATACCGGAGACTTGAAAAACGACATTTATGGCCTATCCAGTTTCGTGCTTCGTGTGGCCTATGTGCACGTCGACAGTTGAAAGGTTTTACCCGATTTAACCTCAGGATCCACTGGCAACTAATATTATATTGGGGAGCACCATGTCGGCTGATTGTTTACCAGCCATGTTTTCATGTTGATGCGCTGCACTGTAGCGTTATATGTCATTATAAAACAAACATACCTTGACCAACATTGATTTTGTTGCACATCCAGTCCTGCATAGCTTGTCATATGTCATCTGTTTCCCGCTTCGTTTTGTACATGTCACACTGCAGGTCACAAAATATATCTTTGGTGGCATATTGCTGTTGTCCACTTCTGCTGAAAAACATTTAAACATTATGATAGGCATCAACCTTGTGCAGAAGTGCTCGCCAGGCTAGAGTCAGCAAGATCACAGGATAATAGCTGAGAATTTAGGCGTTCGCACTGCGCACTAGGCTTTCATGATGATACCGTCTCAAATGGCTTTTCAAGTGAAGTTATCTGAATATTCTGCAATCACCGTAACAAAAAGCTCAAGCAACTGAGCCTACCAATCAACTCCAAACTTAACTCTTCTCTTCTGCTGTTTACCGCTGTTACGTCAAGCAATTACGAGTCTGTTCCAACTCCTTTCGCCACGCGAACTTTGTCATTCACTGATTTCTGCCGTGCTGCTATTGTGTAGAGCAGTGTGGTCCAACTACTTCTGACCTACGGGCTATTTTACAAAAACGTGACAACTCGCGGGCCACGTCTCACAAAATCGTGTATAAAAAAAACAGATTGACAAGATAGAAAAAGGAAAATAGGTGAGTGAAGTCAGTGTGTCATTGAAATTATTACACAATAGCAATAAAAATTTAATGCAAATCAATGCAATGTCTGTGGTTGAGGCTTCTCTGACACTATCATTCCTATACCAATATGTTAGTGGCAACAAGTTGGAGACTAGTGACAGTGCTTCACCTGACATTCGATTTATGTATTGGATTTGACGTGCTTCATAGTAGAAAATGTAGCCCACTCACACATTTATGTGCTTCTAAACGTCGAGTGCATATTCATTGCAAAATATTTCAGTTTGGGAAACCTATTTATGCTGATTATTTTCTTGAAGCTCTCTACGGTCTAGTCCAGGGGTCTCCAAACTATTTTGTCAGAGAATCACTACAGAACAGTTCGAGGACCGGACATCTTTCGTAATAGGATTGTTTAGGGATATCTTACATTCTACAAAATGAATGCATTTTTTATAAATAAATTATTTTTTCATTATTGACAAAATATCTTCGTGAGCCGAATGAAGTGTCTTCGTGAGCCGGATGAAACGTCTTTTTGAGCCGGATGAAGTGTCTTCGTGAGCCGGATGAAATGTCTTCGTGATCCGGATTTGGCCCGCGGGCCGTAGTTAGGAGACCCTGGTCTAGACTAACTCTGGTGATATTGAACATTATTGTCATTGAAAGATGTTGTGTATGTTCTAATTAAAATTACCTACTGCTGCATCCACACAACAATCAATAGAGAAAGCTCGCGGGCCATAAAAATTCTGTCCGCCGGCCACATGTAGTCCGCGGGCCTGTTGTTGGACTACGCTGGTGTAGAGGACGAAGATCAGTAAGTGTGTTGCCGGCAACTAATTATATCAAAACGTGGAACGCTTTAGAAGCAGGAACATAACCGAGGACCAAAAACAAGATTTATCATTCGCGTACTGACAGTTGGCATGGTTCGCTCATGCTGCGAGACTAATTAATTTGATTGAAATAGGTCGCCGTGGCGAAATCCGAGGGTCTGTTCTACCAGAGGTTCAAAGTCACAATGCATTTTTATTTCATGTTGAGGCTTGTTCTAGTCAAATCAGACTGTGGAGTTACTGCCGAGCGTGGTGTGTACAAGTCAGTCAACACCAGCGCAGCGCATATTTGCGAATTTTGTGAGACGAAGGCCTTGAGCAAAAACGCAAAGTGTGACGCTTACGCACTTTTTTTGTGGCACAAACAGTCCCATTCGGCGAGCAGAAGATCAGCCTGAAATCGCATATTTTTAAAAATGATTTTTACCGACTCCTGCTACTTCAGACCAAAGTCCTTCCGACTACCCAGGCCTGGCAGCGGTATTAGTTGAAAATATGTCAGAATAACATGCTCACTTGCTACAAGAAGGACACTAGGAATACCGAAATTGTTAAAGTGTATTAACAAAGCACAGCCGGAGCCATGTTATGAAAAATCACAGCTCCGGAGCCATGCTTACGAAAACACAGCTCCGGAGCCGGAGCCATTTCATTTTTGCCAGAGCCATTTTGTTTTTACAAGAGCTTCACCATATGAAGTTTTTGAAAATAACACGTTTTTATGGGGTTTGAATTAATTTTTTTCGTCCATCATACAAAATTTGCTGGCAAGCTTCATCGGTTTCATTTTTGTTCTGTTGTTCTTGGTCTTGAAACAGAAAATCACTGCAAATGAAAATTCTGGGAAAGGTGAGTTTCGGAATATCTGTGTGGAAAATGATGGTTTCGGGAAATTCAAAATTGTTGAAACATACAAGAGAAAAATTATTACAGCTCTGGTTGTTACAAATTAGGAGCCTTTTCGTGGAATTTTTGATCACCATGGAAACCAATGAGAAAACATTTTCCACACTAGACAAGTGTTGGGGATGAAGACGTCGACCGCTTTGCAACGTTAAGTTTGAAGTTATGAACAATTCACACAATTGTGAAGTGAACTTGTCATGTTGCACAAATCAACTTTTTCTTCAAATGGCGTTCTTTGCTTCAGAACCAGTTCAAACTGCATCGCATTGATATGAAGTTGAGAGGAAGTTACGATCGTGTTATGAAATTTTCCACAAAATTGACAGATTCATGGAATTTTTTTACAGGCAATTGCAAAGAACACTGGACACAGATAGAAACCTTGTATAACTTTCTCACCTGAGCAAAATTGTCCCGAATGAACCTTGTTATCTGCCTCCTCAACCACAGTGACACATGGGGCTGAGATGCCCAACCCAGCATTCCAACAATGTTGTTTGATGAAATTACTTTCAGGAGCAGGTCTTCACAACCTGCCATGCGGGACGTTAAAACTTTAGCTTTTATTGACGCTTTCACAAATATTGTCTCTATCGCCGCAATATTGAACACCTTCAAGTAATAAATAAACAAAACTCTCGATCTCCAAGCATTCAATCGACTGACACCATCGTCATATTTGCAAACCAACAATTTCATTTCAAAAAGGAATCGGACCATCTTATAACCGCATGATAGATTTACACTGGGCCTTAAAGCATATTGCCCTAAAATGCATTTAACGCCACTTGTAAAAGTAGATTTTCAATGAAGCCTTTAAATACCGTTTCACATTTTTCAACACTGGGTTGCTGATGTGAAGAAAAAAACATCAATCCCACTAGACCAGGTCATTAAAAAAGTTGTGACACTTTTCCACAGAAGTGGAAGCAAGCGGACTGAGCCCCCCAAATTCACATTCAATACCTCCAAAGTCAAGCTCTAGTCTCCCCATGAAGTCATTTTACAATTCATTGTATACTATTACGAAGCCCCAGAAGAAGCTCAAAGCCACCCCCAATGCTGTTGATCTGGCGATGAATCTGCTTCTATCCAGCCAGGTCAGAAAACACAGAGGAGAATCAGCCTATCACCAATTTAAAACCACGAACCTTCGCCAACACCACGGTCACCGGTAAAAAGGTTAAAGAGTTCACCAGAAGATTGCTGTTTGCTCAAATTTATACGATGCAAGCGGAATGATCTAACAACCACTA
>JGI24158J21664_10014752_pt1 | contig 10234 bp, 6 predicted proteins | sample Ectturendosymbi3_FD_21664 | JGI IMG/M metagenome (IMG submission 21664) | reverse complement strand
GGTGCCGGAATTGACCTTGCCCAGGACGCATGACTCACCGGCAATTTATGTGCAGAAATGTATCCAGGGTGTGTGGGCAACTACCCCTCCGACATTTTGAAAAACATGTTAAGTTGTTAGGTACAACAACAAGTTGCAATCATATCCCCCTCCGAAAATATCGAAGTATGAAGGGGCACTGAAAACGGATCTTGCCTAGGGCGCAGGGCTGGCTTGTTCCGGTCCTGGTCCCATAGTTTCGGCATACCTTTATTGGAAACTCCTACTCGAAATAATTAATGTGTGTTTGGTTTTTAAAGTTCTTCTATTTACCCACAACAATCAGGTGAAGCAAACATTTAGCGATCCAAAGCTGTTTTACGCCAATTAACATCAAGACGTTGAAATTACTTTTATAAGACGAACTGTGGCACTGCAACTACTGAAAGAAATTTCCTTATTTGTCTGCGCAGACCACGGCCTGTACCTAAACCACAGGCCTTTGCGCAAGAAAACGCGAGCAAAATCTATGTTAGTCCTGCGTTACACAGAAATGTTTCGTGACCTCGACGTTAAAATATTTTAATCTCTAACAAGCTGCTGATGCAAATAGAAAAATCACGCACTACGTTTCATCGCCTCCAATCGGAACAACAGATTTTAAATAATATTTGTTCTACATGCACACTTACTACGCCGGGATGAGATTGGCAGCGGTATGTTGCAAAACACAAATTCCAACAAACAGCACATTACGTAATTTATTGCATAGACAACACTTTCAAGGCATGTAAATTGACATGGAAAGTTTGCGTTTCCAATTTTGAAACTATGGAAGTATTAAATCAAGGAACAAGCGTACTGCCAATGTCGACCACATTAAGAAAAGCAGAATCCATTAATCCCGTCGTGGAGTGCACAGCAAATAGTGTTTGAGCACGAGGTCCTGTGTCGCTTACAGATTGCTGTCGCTTTCTCAAATCACTTGCAGTCATTGGGCGATTCAACCGTCAGTTGTCTTCCAAGATATTGCGCAAGAAGGAAGAGGCGAATGAGGCCAAACAGCATGACGGGACCATCATGCAAATGAACAACGTAAGTCGGAACGCCAAAGGCACCGTGGTCAAGAGCGGTTTGAGTGGTGTCTTTTAAACACTGTTTCACTTCAGCAGTTTTTAATGCAGATACGACACTTTCCAGTTCTTTTCCTGGTAGCCCCACTTTCTTACTAGCTTCCTTTAAACTTTCATCTGTCGTAACATCCTCGTCTTTGAACCAAACTCTGGTGAAGAGTTCTCTCGACAATTGTTCGAGTTGCTGCGGACATTCGCGCTTCGCAGAGGTCAGAAAACGCTGCGTCGGCAAAGTCCCTTTTACAAACATTACATTCGCGATGTCTTCAGGAAAATTGAAAGGTACACCGAAGTACTTTGCAAGCCTTGGTAAATCCTGATGCATGTACTTTGCTTTGTTGGGGACTGTTGCTGGAGGTACATTGTTAGTACCAGCCATGATGCCTCCGAGATAGACGGGCTTTAATTGAAGATCCATATTCGGCCATTCGCGATTACATCGCGTCAAAACCTCAAAGCACAAGTAACTGTATGGCGAAACAATATCATAGAAAAGGTCTACAAAAACTTTTTTAGGCGTTTGAGCCATTCTTTTTCATTCCTGAACAAAAAAGATGTGAATTGATTTTTACGTACTATTCAGAGGTTTATCACGGAATCAATCTTGGCCGAAAGCCTATTTCACCGATACGATAATTTCAATAGTGGGGCGGAAAAGAGCAAAACGACAAGAAACTGAACTTGCTACGTAAATTCCATAAAACATCTCGTGTTCAACATTGCCGCATGTCTCAGCATAGAGTATTCGCCGCTGTAAACCACGTATTTACTTCGGAAAAAAACGACGTGCGAGCTTCAGAGCTGGAAGTGATCTTGTCGCAACGTCATCGTCGAACCAGGTTACTGTGGATAACGCCAACCATTACACTGTTCAAATATGCTGCCCGCTGTTCTATTCGTCAACTATTACGAGAGCTCATGCCGATATGCTAGCAATGAATTCTTCCATTGCATTTTTGTTGAAATATCGCTTATTTTAGAAATGTTGACGTGAGCCCAAATAATATCTCCATTATGACGTTAAATGATCTACAGACGGAAAGTTTTTAGAAGAGGCTATGATGAAAGAAACCAAGATAGGCAATTCCGAGTAGTGGTACCCCGTTAGTTCTCTTCTGGCATGAGAAAAAGCACGAGCACATAACACCAGATTCGTCAGTGTTAGCTGATCAAGAGATTCCCTTTGAAAACGCAGTTAGCAACAATTGTAGGGATAGGAAAAGGTTGAAAGTGGCATATCAATCGCGAAACGGCATCGGAATAAATTAAAAAACAAAACTTTTTGGAAAAAAATGCGCCTAGACATTTCAAAACATACGCAACTTCAAAGTTAAAAATTATACCGCAAAAACGCATAAGCTCAGGACCGCATAATCAGTATTGGGCGACTTACCAAGAATTTACAAGCTTTTCTTAACAGAACGCAGTTCGTTTAAAGCACCAGGCCAATGTTCACAAAGCATGTGAGCGAGGATAAACAGTCTATCAGACCCGAATAACATGACAGGACCGGTATCTAAATGAACGACATACGTGGGAACGCCGAACGCACCGTGTTCCAAGGCAAGCGCGGTTGTTTCTTTGAGCCTGGTCTTGATGCCATCACTTGACATGTCACGAAGAAGCGCCTTTGTACGATCCGAGCTGATGCCAACTGCATGACATGAAGAAGCCAAACTGCTGGGGGATGTGGCGTCGAGATCCTTCGACCAGATTCTCAAAAACAAATCTCGCGATAAGGGTTCCAGGTATCCCGGGGCGCTGTACCGAACCGCGGTCAACAATCTCTGAGGTTGCAAACTACCTTTTCCGAACAATACATGATTCACGTTTTCAGGTCGCCGAAAAGGAAGGTTGTAATAGTCAGTCATCAAGCGCAAGTCTACTTTGGAGTATTTGCTTCGGGCAGGTATCGGAGCTGACGTCCCCACTGCTTTGAAAACGACGCCAAGCAGAATTGGATTCAGTCGCAGGTCCATGCTCTTCCACACGTTGCTGTAACGGGTAAGGGCTTCGAATGTGATCCACGCGTAAGGAGAGATCACGTCATAGAATAAATCGACTTTAATTTTTCTTGCACTCATACTAAGGGCAGGTCAGAGGTTCCGGTAATTCGATCTTGCGATGCACAGTGGAGATTAGGAAGTCACTTCAATACAATCAAAGCAATAATAAATATCTGCATGAGCAAAATGAAACCAATTTGTAATTAAGCCGGTAAAAGAATAGCTGAATTAAACGATTAAGCAACGACTAAAGAAGATTGGCTGAACTAAACATTACACTTTTTCATATCTTGGCTTCAACCTGGACCCCTGGAGAGGTTGGCTGCCACTGATTGCCGAGATAATGCGCAAGAAGGAAAAGCCGATCGAGGCCAAATAGCATCACGGGACCATCATGCAAATGAACAACGTAAGTCGGAGCGCCAAAGGCACCGTAATCAAGAGCGGTTTGAGTGGTGTCTTTTAAAGATTGCTTCACTTCATCATTTGCTACAATGGATACTAAGGTGCTCAATTCATTTTCTGGAATGCCTGCTCTTTTTCCGGCCTCTTTTAAACTTTCATCTGTCGTAACATCCTCATCCTTGACCCACATTCTCAGAAATAGCTCCCTCGACAGTTGCTCCAAATGTTGGGGACACTCGCGACTCGCCGCAGCCAAGAACCGTTGAGCTTGCTTTGTTCCTTTTTCAAACATCACTTTCCTCATATTGGCGGGATACTTGAAAGGCAAGGCAAAGTATTTCGCCATTCTAGGCAGGTCACGATTCATGTACCTGGCTTTAGCACGGTTGCTGCCAGGCGGAACATTACTGCTACCGGCCATTATACCGGCAAGGTACACCGGTTTCAACTGCAGTTTCATGTTTTTCCACTCATGATTATATCGGGTCAAAGCTTCAAAGGCTATGTAGCTGTATGGTGAAACAACATCATAGAACAAATCCACGACCACTTTTTTAGCAACTTGTGCCATGCTAGTGCCTTCCGAAATAAAATATATTGCAGTGTTAAGAGTGGTTGGTAAATAGGGTACTTTTCTACATGAGTTGGAAAATTCTAGAGCAACATCTATATTGCTAAAGAAAAGTACAAAAACCACTTTGCAGACCTTCGTCATCATTGCATTGTGGATGAGTAACAAAAAAGATGTCAAAGAACATCAACTGATACAGCTGTTACCACAAAGACTATCCCTACCTAGGAAAATGGCTAAATGGTACATATCCCCTTCCTTGCGACAACTTCCACCCCTAGAGCATTGTGCTGGAAAATACCATTAACCTGGAAATTGTACAGCGGACTGAAACCTAATTGTGACGCTTGCTACGGTCAAGTTAATAGGACAACAAACGGACAATCAGCCTCGAAAACAATCTTTTCAATTTATATATACAGTATATGCCACCGATGATTACATTTTAGAGCAATTTGTCGTAGCATAACACATCCTCATCAGACATAAAAAGAGCAGCTCACTAGAACTTCATTGCTTTATCGAATCTGCAACAATTAGCAAGCACTACCATGTAACAGACTGCCAACAAGTAGTATCGGTAATCACTAATCACATGCTGATTCAATCTTCTTTTCAATAAAACAGCTTCAATTAAATTTGTGAAACTTCCACTCTTACAAAATGTGTCATTGAATCACAAACCAGCAGTTAACTTCTAACTCGTTGTGGCCTAAACCAGTTGTTCTCAACCTTTTTAGTGATGTACACTTTGGGAAATATTGTCTATCAAGCACCACTTCACTGTAATCATGATCAAAATAATCAGAAATATATCTATATAATTATTGCACTTTTGCATCAAAATTTCATTATGAATACACTTAAAAAGTTCTTGGAGCACCTTTGTGTACTCCAAGGGGTACGCATGCCCCCATTTGAGAATCAAAACACAGAGCAACAAGAAAAGATTTTGATATCACACTGCCTTTCGAACAATTAGAATTACTTTTGTTGTTCAGTTCCGCAAAAAAAACAAAAATTCGTTAACTTGTCTGTAGCTAATATGCAAGTGGGATATCTTAATGTTGCACTGTCTATGGAAATAAATCCTTTCTCAGCAAAGAAGCAGACCTTTCGCCTACGAAGTAGGCATAATCAGCTCTTATTCAAATAGAATCTAGCATCTTAATGTTGTACGATACAAATGCTAAAAACCACATAGAAAATTCAGTATTCTTTTCAATTATTGCGAGATTTTATGCAATGACTTTTAGCTCCGAAGTGAAACTTGTTTCACAGCAATACCAAACCCTTCTGCACTGCTAGTTCCATGTGAGCTAGAACACCTTGGATCACCAACTGCCTTTTAGAATGGCAAGCAACAGAAATGGAAGTACCTTTACATTAAAATCGACACAGGGAATTTCATACTCCATCAGTGTTAATTTCAACTAAATGTATTGTACAGTTCGCTCAAAGAAGATTTCAGAAAGGTTTGATATTTTGTCCTCCAGAATGTTTTGTGGTATCAATTATTTCTACTAACTATTTCAACTAAATGTATTTTACAGTTCGCTCAAAGAAGATTTCAGAATGGTTTGATGCATATATATTATTTTTAAGCTCAATATTTTAGAAAACTAAGCAAAAACAAGCATAATCCATACTACACATTGCTTTCATAACTGAATTCAGACTCAAGGCTGTTCTGACAGAACAGATGCCACAAAAAGTCACAGTTCTGCTCTATCTACATGACACAGAAACTGGACAAGTCACGCTTCCTAAATCAAGAATTAGCTCTGATTCCAGTTTTATCATGCAAATTGTTGCTTGCAAAACAGTGACATCACTCACTGATATCATGTCTTAATACAAGTGCTATGATCTGTGGCTTCAAGAAAAACATAACCCAGGCACTGGTGCTTTTTTCGCTGAGACATTTTGGTCATTTGCCCCATAGTAGTATTGAAACCCGCCGCAAAAGTATTCATTAGACTACATTTTCAGACATTGTGACAAGAATGACTTAATTTTTTCAGTCATTTAAAAGAATTTCTGCATTTTCATCAGATAAAAATGTTCTACACATCCAGTGGATCTCATCACCAATCAGATTAATTCACATATAGTAAAATATACCATAATCAGCATTAATACCCAACTTCTTCATACATTGTGTGAGTTAAATGCATTGAACTCACGTGTGTATTAACACTTTGACAACCGGTCTACGAATTTATCTTTCAGCCTAAAACCAGCAGTTTTCAGTTGCCTTACCAATGCCATAGCTCCTCTGCCAATTGCGCTAGATAGCTGTTCAAGAGCTCAAAAGAATTGGTCAGTTCTCTAGTCAAATTTTTTTGCTGGGGGTTCTGGATTTTTTGTGAGTGACATCATTAGTGAAGTAGTTTTGGGGTCATTTTGGCTCATGTTACGTGGCATAGGGCCCAACCGCTAGGCCAAAGTATTTCACTGAAGTTTTCATTGGAAACTAGACTCAAGTCTGAGTCTTTTGAGCCTTTGGTCGACTTTCTAGCGTTTCTGGTTCAAAAGTTATGATCTAATATAAACAAATTAATTAATTATCTAATTAGTCAAATATTGTTATCACTTTAGATCATAACTTTTGAATCTGAAACCCTAGCAGGTCATCCAAAATATCAAAAGACTACCAATCTAACGGTTGGCGCCCAGGGCCAGGATAAGTGGGCCAAGGTGGCCTAAAGAAATTAACATGTCCAGCGCCAGTCAAATCACAAATCAACCATATGAAAAGTATGAGATATTTGCAATTCTTGATGTAGAACTTCACATACTTTCACGACAACCACAAACATTCTTTATCAGTCTTTTAACATTTTCTATATTCACTTTTCAGTTCAAGGCACATTGCTTTAAGCCAGCCATTAAATGTGGCTGCAATTACTGTAACCACCACATATTTCTGGGATGGGCATCTATTTCACTGAGCATTTGATTACTCTGCAGTCTGTACAGCCCAGATAAATAAAGGGAAGTTGGTAACTGCAAGGTATATAAAGGTGGCATAAGAATTTGGTAAATGCAAGTTTTCCACAAGCAGGTTTACAACTGGTAGATATGAGTCATTCCTAAAAACTACGCTTTGTCATATTTAGTGAACTACTTTATTTTCTGTTGTGTGTGTTTTCATATATCATTTGCATATAGATCAAATAAATTGATTTTTCCATTCCCAAAAATGCACTAACTTCATGTTTCTTTTTAATTTCACAAATAGTTACAGTGTGGAAACGTGACTTGATATTGCTGCAATGTCTTCAACATAAAATTCAAATTCAGCCTGACCTTTGTGGCTTTGGTCTAGGATTTTATTCAATCTACACTGAGGGTCAAGTGTGATGTAAGAAATAATGGCCAAAAAATCTGTCAAATTTAGTAAATGAGATGACAACACAGTTTGCAACTTTCAACAGTAACCATTACTGAAGCACAAAAAAACTGCTCCAAAGCTTGTGTTGCATTCACCAAGATTTTGTCAACACATTCCTTTTGAAAATAAATGTAATGACTTTGCAGGAAAAAAAAGATAATTTCAATAAGTTGTAATAAAACTTTGCAAATTGCAAACAATAGGCAACATGCTCATTTAACATACATTTTTTCACTTGGATTTAAGGCATGTATATATGAGCTTACTTTTTCATGGTCAAGAGCAAACACAATACAATCAACAAAATCTGGTTTGCCCTTGACCAGTGCATTTTACAGAAGTTCTAGCAATAAAGTCATATATTTATTTGCATCACTGTAAGTAAAATTTAAACCAAAATGCAATGTCTACAATGTACAACATATTACTTTTTAAGATCGACAAGGCTTAAACTTTCTGCACTTTTCCACAGCCACCAGCATCAATTTAAGGAATAGCAAGTGAAGTTAACCTGACATGTGGTCTGTTTTTTTTTTTCGCTGAAACATTTCAGTCATTTTTGCTGAGACATTTTGATCACTAAAACATTTCGATCATTTGTCTCACAGTTGTATTAAAACTTGCCATAACAGTGTTTTTTAGCCTATCTTTTTGAACATTCTAAACAACATGACTTACATTTTTTTCGGTCATTTCAGAAACATTTTGGTTTATGACTGAAAAAAGCAGCATGTGGTTATGGTTGAAAGAGTTATCTGTAGACATCAACATATTGCATGCAGAGTAAACTAATATTAATAGAGCAAAAGTTAACAAAGTGTGGCCTGTGGTTTGCATTCAGACCCGCTATCTGTTTTTTTTTCAGTCACAAACCAAAAATTAAGTCATTTCGGTCACCATATCTGTCTGAAGATAAAATCTAATTAATACTGTTACAGCAAGTTCTAATACAACTGTGAGACAGATGTAACATCAACTAAATTATGGAAATAAGAAAGTAGAACAACCATTTCTCTATATGTGACTTTTTTCGATTTTTTGTACTTGGAGTCGGACTGTTATGTAAAAATCATGCGAACACCAAATTTCAACTCCTCTTCCTGCATTTTGGACGACGGAATTGACACGACATTAAAACTAAACACATAGGTTTGCCCAATGGTAAACGATACATCTGAACTTTTATCTGAAAACTGCCACAGCAAACAAAAGAAACATTTAAGGTGGTGTCATAAAACTGACAATTCATCTGATGCTGCTATCAAGACAGTGGAAATTTTGTCTTGAGATTAAAACCAGATACCAGAATTGTGCACCTAAAAAATGGTTTTGGGAAAAGTTTAAGAATGAAAGAAGTGTACGGTTTCAAACATTAAGAACCAGGTATAATTCATATGCATTTTTCAAAAATTTTGGCAAAATTTCTTGATGAGTATGACATACACAAGGTGCTAACTGGAGGAAATGGCCACAAGAACTTGTATTGGAATGGCACAAATGTCCCTTAGTGACATATTTCAAACAACATGCTTGGCATCTAAACAGCTTGTTGGTGCCATCAACCAGTTCTGTTAAAATGAGGAAAAGTGGAAGGAGCTATAAATGTTTGGGTGTGTCTCATTTTGCATTTCGAAAAGCAGAGTAGGGCTTTAACAATGACTTAGTTAAAGTTTTGGGTCATGGACATGGTGGAACTGCCATCTATTGGTCTAAAAATCTTAAGCTTTAGCATTTTCAAATTGTGATGGCTCTTTAATATGCTTAAGAGTGTTTTTAAAAAAAATCAGAACTGTGTTTAATTAACTGTGTTTTTGTCATACTGCAGTAGAGCTAATACTGATGACTTTTTAGCTTATTTGGGCATAATGAAACAATTATGTGACGATCTCCAATGCCCAAATATTTGTTTTGTGGGGGACTTCAATGCTGGGGCCACCAATACATTTGGAGCTTTGTTAGAAGACTTTTGTATGGAAAATGATTTCAACATTTCCGATAATGCGCTATTACCCTACCCAGGACACATTTACATACATTAGTGATAGCACAACAAAACATCTTGGATAGACCACTTTGCCCCATCCTTTGCAATACATCAAGCAGAAGCAATGTTAAATATGGAAGTCCTAACCGAGTTCATAATTTCTGGCTGTAGCAGTCACTCATGACATCAATGTGAAATTTGGTTTGAGGACGTTTCATAAACTGTGATGGTAGATGGTGAAATGGATGCCAATTTTGCGCATTTGACCTAAGGTAAGCTCGCATGATGAAAACGCTGGAAACACTGCTCATTTCTGCGTCAATGTAATTATGGATCCGCCTGACATGACGCGGCTCCGATAAAATGCTGAGTTTATCAGTGAGTCGGCAGCAACCTCGTAGTGTAACAGACATGTTTCAGGGCTCGTATGCCAATGCTTTTCGGTTCGGTTCTCAGCTTTGGGAGTTTCGATTTGGTAGTAGTTGCACAAGTATCCACACTTTTCATATTTTCCGTTTTGGTTTACATTTGGGCTTTAGGTTTAGCGGTTAGATTTACGGTTTCTGTTTAGTTTTTAGGTTTAGGGTTTAGGTTTAGGGTTAGGGTTTAGGGTTTAGGGTTTAGGGATTAGGTTTAGGGGTAGGTTTAGGGGTAGGTTTAGGGGTTAGGTTTAGGGGTTAGGTTTAGGGGTTAGGTTTAGGGGTAGGTTTAGGGGTTAGGTTTAGGGGTTAGGTTTAGGGGTTAGGTTTAGGGGTTAGG
>JGI24158J21664_10014751_pt1 | contig 10235 bp, 6 predicted proteins | sample Ectturendosymbi3_FD_21664 | JGI IMG/M metagenome (IMG submission 21664) | reverse complement strand
ACAGCCAAGAAGATGCCCGTTTTTCTATTGCTCCTTTTATGAGTTGTTGTGACTCAGGGGTCAGTTCCTTTAATAGTTCATCATGGCTGTTTTGACATTTTGTGTTCTTCTCTTGTCGTATTCTGTTTTTCATGTGCATGAGATATAGCTGGTCTGAGGGGTTATAATCAAAGATCAAGTTTTTGAGTGAAGATTTTGGCGGTTAGTTTATCTGTGATCTGAGTGGAGTGTTTGTTTTCTGTCTTGGCAGTTTCCTGAGGATCTGTCAGACCTAGCCCACCATGCCTGAGAGGAAGAGCTGGTATTTGTCTTTCTGCATCAATCACTTCCCTCTCGTCCTACGAGAGCGGGAATCAATTGATCTCTGATGGCGTTTTCCAGTGGTTTGAATAATTCACTCACATCCGGCACTGTTCTTTGGAAATGGGTCCATCTGGAGCATAATCCTTTGGTGAATGCTGAGTATGCTGCTTGAGGATCATCTTGTGCATACTTTGAAAGCGACTGAAGGTCTTTTACCCAACCCTCAACCTTGTTTTTAGTGTTTTATTCGTTGAATGATTTTGTTCCAACTACCGACCCAAGGAAGCGTTCACCTTGGTCTGGTTTTTGAAGAATTTTTGTGCAAATAGCATTAGACTATTGTCTTTTACTGAGGATGGTCTTTGCAGGTTTTGGGTAATACCCAAAGTCTGGACCAATGGCCTGTAGGTATTCCCACCATTTTCTCACACCTGCCAGTGATCCAACTGCAGAGCTATCATCTGCATACCATACCTGTTTCACTTCATCATTTACAGTTTCATTGCTCAGTGTTTGTATCAGTGGTCGTGTGGGTAAGGCGTACATTGCCATTGCTGCATTGTCCCCTTGTGTCACACCCTCCTGTGACAGTATGTGATGTCCCCATTTTCAAGATATAGCATGGTGGGTGTATTGTAGCTGTTGTGTAGGTATTTGTACATGGTGGGACACAGTGTTTGATGTTTTCTAGATTGATTTTTCTGTTGAGTCTGTTGAATGCATTGTCTGCATCTACTAACAGCAGGCATTCACTGTTTTCCTCTTCATAACTTTTCGTTATAGCCTGTGTTGCTGCTTCTGTGCCTGATTCCAGTCCAGCACATGTCTGCAGAGTTCCCACTGCACGGATGATGTCTTCCTTTAGCAGTCCGGTGATTGTTTTTCCAATGATTTGTCATAGGCATTCACCAACACCTACTGGCCTAATGCCATTGTCTTTTTTCTTGAGTGGAACAAGTCTGCATGTGAGGAGAGTTGATACGTAGTCATGTGGAATGGTATCTGTTGCGAGATGCATGGCCAGGGTGGCAATTTCATCAGCTAGATTTTGTGAATGGGTGCCATATGATTTTGGACAGATCATTTCTCTCCAAGTTCCCATATCAATCTGGGTTTGTCCTCCAGACCCCGATGAGTTTTTAGCATTTGATGCGATTTCACCTTGAGTTATGTTTTCAAAGATAACCCTCTCTGTTTTGGTTTCAGGCTCATCGATTATGGCAGATTGTTTTAGTTCTGCTGCTTTTGGATGCTTTTCCTTCAGTTTCTTTTTGATGTCTGTAGTGATGTCATGTTTTCCATTATTGTCATTGGTATTATCCACAAATCTAAGGGCCTTTTTCACCTGTCCATGTAGCATTAGTCTACAGAAGGCTTTCCTGTCTGATTGTTTTTGGTTTTTAATTTTTTGAGTCTTGTTTGAATAGCTTCACACTCTGAGATCAGTTCTTCTAGCTTTCCTTGTTTCCACCATTCGTTTGTTCAGGTATTTGACATGTTCTCTGTTTTTTTGAGTGACAGCTTCTGGAGTAGTAGTGGCATAAGCACCTGAAGCATGTGGATTGCTACTGGCTTCCATCTTTTACTACCGGTAAAAGAGTCCTATGAGATGAGACACTTATGCAATTAGTGTTTTTCCAGCTTTTCCTCTTGAGATTTGCGTATAGTTTTTTTTCCATTTTACAATTTTTTGGTATGCCGAGTTGAGACTTTTTCTGATTTGCTTTAAGTATTTCATCTTGCCCCATGTTATAGGTTTCCCTTTGGGTGGTTTCCTTATCTTGGTCTTTGCAGCTATCACAGAACCATTTCAGTTTGTTATCCGTAGAATTGTCTTCGCAGTATATGAAATATTGATCCTGCGGTATTCCAACACAGATGCAGTGGTACCATTTCGTGCACGCTCCATCACACTCTAGGCCTTCATCGAAGTCGGTGACAATTTCCTTACAAAGTTCACTGTCCCAGTGCCTTTCAGAATTTCAGAAAAGACTTTATTCAGACTACGCTATACATTTGAGCCTATTTTTCCCCGAAACCTATTCAACATGCCTATGCTTATTCAAATAGACTGCATCTGATATTAGAATGCATCGTCTGATATTCACAGCATCTGATATTCATTTAATAATCATCGTGGTCTTGTTCCTGTTATTAGAAATCGTTGTTTGCATTGCAGCATTGATGTTCATGGAATCTTGGTAATAATTTGGAATTTGAAGCTTTGAAATGATGTGCAAAGGAGTATTTCGTTTTGGAATTTGACTAAAATCAATTTTGGGTGCATTTTCAGTGTTTTTGTAGCATATTTGCTCTATTTTTGTCTTGGCGTCTTTTTAGCCAAGCGCAAAAGTGGCAGCTGGTAAAATGACAGCTAGCTTTACCCTGGTTTGAACATTTATGTTTCTGCATTAATTATATGTTGTTCCATTAAAATGCCATGGGATTATTTTGTTCATGTTAGCAGTGGTCCCCCTTCATTTACTATTTTTGATTTTGGGATTGTGTTCCTCCTTTTGTCTGGTTTGTTTCATTTTTGTCTTAGAAAAAATATTTAGGTGTTCATCTCCCTACTCTATAAGTGAAATGTTCTTGCGCAACATTTTCCATGACACTTTCCTCAGTGTATGCAATCATTCTGTGTTCACATTGTTGTTTTCTTTCATGCAGATCAATGCACTTATTGCTGTCATGTGTCAAATATTTTCCTGTCACGTATGAGAGTACTTGTTGATAAAGTCTTCTATTCTAGTTGGGTGTGGGTCTCTTGCTCTGTAGGTTGCATTAATAACAAGAGTAAGCCCTGTAACAGTTACCTGAAAACATGTCTGCAGGCCATGCAAATGGCTGTTAAGGACAGTAAACTTGTCCATCAATAAAACTTTGCTATTGTAATTTAAAATGCCACACTGTATAAGCGGCAAACACAGCTTTACAAATTTTGGTCAGTTCAATATGTTTGCTGCTTTGTAATATGTCATATGTGATTTAGCTTATGAAACGTGTGATGTGATAGAAACATTAACATTTTTTCTAGCTTTTTGTTTTTTTATAATGCTGAAAGTTGTAGCCACATGTTGGGCTTAAAGTAAATATCACATACTGCCATTTTTAATATGAATCTCAGTGAGTTTCTTAATCAAGCCAAGGAAAGCATTGCCAAGTTTGAAAAAGCGCTCAGCTGGAAAGAATGTGAACATATAATATCAACAGTTGAGTGCCCATTTCACAATGGTCACCAGCTTCTACGTTCCAGGTATATAATGAATAATGTTAGGATTTTTAGAAAGAATCTAATATAACAATCATTTTGAACAATCATGAAATAGATGTAAAGTGGAATTTTTTCAATGTGTTGTTGCAGAATATTATTCCCATATTGCATGTAGGCTAGATTTATTTCTTGCCTTATGTTTAAATTGATTAAAAATTAGTTTCAATAAGAAAAAAAAACTCTGTTATGTTACTTAAAACATGTTTATTATTGCCTGGCTAATAACTGTAGCTTTGAGTATTTTCTGTTTAAATCAAATTTGATGTTCCTTTATTCAAAGGCTTTTTGCTGACTATGGCTACACATGTCAACTCTGAGATAGTTAGTTAGAGCTATTCAAGCTGGGATTAGCTGTGTAATGGCTGACCATGATCACATGATTCAGGGCATGATTAAGAAAAAAACGCGGTTAGGGTTTTCAGGGTTTCAGTGCTGCTATTAAACTTTTAATGTAGAAATTTAGCATAAGCATTTAAGACCCATGAATTCAACTCTACAAAAATGCAACAGCTACACTAGCCTTGTTTAAATGACCCAAGGGTACTGAATAACTTATTTATCTTTGTATAACACCACATAAAAAGATTTTACAGGAAAAATTCTGATCTTAACCTTAAAATCCTAATCCTCAAACGCTGCAAATCTGAAAACCCTGACTTCCAGCAGAACTCTGAAAACCTTTACTCAACAAATAATGGCTGACCATGTACTGAATCACATGACCATGGTTGGCTACCAAGCCACTTATATAAAACTACGTAAATAAAAGAAATATACATTATGTTTGAAATGTTTTATGCAGGTTATCGTAAAATATTCTAAAAGTTGCGAAGTTTGCTGTATGCCAAAAAAACTGTAGCAAAATTGTGCAACATGCACTGTTTCTTTCATAAACCAAAAACTGCAATATTTTTCTAATTCATGGTGCTGTATTCTTCTAATTGGTACAAACTTTATAATAGCCTAGGCCCAACTAGTAAGGTTTTCTTAGTTTTGCTTTGGAACTAAAAGTGTCATGCTCTGGTTTCCACAGGTCTTTTTAAAAGTTTATTAAGATGATTTAATGTATCAAGTTTTTTTCTAGCTTGTACTAACAATGGATGAAGCAACCTCATTTCATTTTGAAGATAGTTTTCAGTAACCGTAGTTACTTAAATATTGAAATGCAAAGGTTTTGACTATTTGTCTCTTTCTAGTTACATATGGTGAGTTTCCACTTCACTTCTGCAAATATGGATAGCTAGACAAGTCTCTATTGGTCATTGAATATTTGATTGATTGTGGTTTAAGAATGTTGAAAGATGATTCATAAGCTCAATCCTTTTTGACAGTCATTAACTTAAATTTACTTTTTCATCATTGTCAGAAAGTAATGGTTATATCTAAAATATATTTTTGGCTCTTTAGCTTTGAGAAACACATTAGAAAATGCAAGTGGAGGAGACATGGTTATACACATTCTGAAGTAAAGCAAATACTTGATGAAGAAAGTTCATTGGAAAGGTCTGATTCTTCCGTAAAGCTTGGTAATTACTGTTTTTTTTTTGTTAAAACGAGTTATCTTGTCGTAATGCTTTCACATGCAACCACGTAGATGTTTTTGCAAATCAACTTAGTTGTGGTGGTTTATTATGCTGCTAATAGATGCATTTTGTTAATTTGTCAGAGTTTTTGTTATTTACTTCACTCAACATTTCCTTACGTTGTACAGCTAGATAGTGTATGTGATCAACTGTGGGAGTAATTTATTCGAAATTGCCACTCTCCTGTTTAAATTGTATGCCCTGCATACTTTTGTGAGAAACCATATATCACAATGACTGTGCAGAAAAAGTCATACATTGTGTTTTTTGGAACAAAGCGAATGATGAGTAATGTTTGGGGAGTTGCTATGATGTTTCATTGGCACACTATAAACTTGTTGAGCTTGATGTGTATCAAAAATTGCTTTTGCATATGCTATTAACATCAATGATGCAAATGTTTGTGTCATTTAAAATGCATGCTTTTATTGTAGGTTGAAGATATTTTACAGATTTTGTTCAAGATATTCATAAAATTTGCTTTTACCAGTATTCATCAGTTTGTTATACATTTGGCATTGGTGCCAAACTAAGTGTTTGTAAATAATAATGGTTAATAAAGGCCATGGTTCATCGTATTTTGCTGTAAAATTGTTTTTATTTTCTTGAACATTTCTAAACTGTTGCAAGTTTGCATTTGGGCTATGGTGGAGTTCAAATTAGAAAGCAGTACTGTATCATGCATTTAATAACAATTTCTTTGCCAAGTGCAAGTCATATTTTTGATGAACTGTGAGTTTTAGTCTTCTCATTCAAAAAAACTTTGCCCAGTTTTAACAGTAGAACTTCTGTGAGTGAAATTTCTCTGTTATGTATAAAACGTTTTCCACATTTTAAATGTTTTATTTGTCTAACAAATGGCCCCATCTCATATTTCTTGTAAGTATGCCAGTTTTTCTCAGCATTTGAAACTTGAGAAACAGGTTTTATGGTTGACTGTTAATCAAAGAACGTTGTGTGGTTGATTGCAGATGACATAATTGATGAAATTGCGCCTGGTTGTCCACCTGTAAGAACGCATGAATTCAGTACATGTCTTCTTTCAAGAGAAGAAAGACTGCAAATTTACGACCGGATTATTGATAAAGTTCAAATTGGCAGCAGAAAAGTTGACCCAATGTTGCTTTTAGATCTACAAAAGCAGGCTTTGGAAAAGCTTCATGCTGCGAAAGGTTAGTCGTGAATGATTAACCGTAACAATATATACCATGTAATTTGTGGTGTTTGAGAACCTCTAGAAATATTGCTTTTGTTGTTTTCAGATAAATTATACCATGCTGAGACTAGATTGTTGTGCTAAAAAGTGTGGTCCAATGTGGTTTGCGCATGGTTACTTGATACATAACCGTTTTGAATTTTATATTGGAAGTTTTCTTTGCCAGCATATGAAAGATGGCCAACGAATATGTGATTTTATAGCTATGGACATGAGCAAGTGAATTTTCATAACATTGTTGAGGTTCAAGACAAAATAAAGCGTTAGGTACAGGAGGCTGTTTGTCTTTCTCAGCTGCTTTTTTACAGATACCTTTTACCAAAAATTTTCACTACGGTTTTGTTCGATGTTGAGGGTGAATGTAGTAGAAATCAGCAGATCTAAATGATAATGCACTTAGTCATGCTACATTTTCTCTCACACTCCTTGATAAGCAAACCAGCCCTTAACATTTAACAGTCCAGTATTTGTACCGCAGAAGATTGAATTTTCTGCCTGGCGCAGTGCCTTGCAATATTTCCCTAGTTATCCAGCACAAGAAAAAAATTTTGAACTTGCTGAGAAATACTTGAAATCTAGAAAAACTACGTCACAAAAGCAGCAGTAACGTAACATAGATGGAATCTTTCCCAACAATTGAAGAATTTTCGGCGAATTAGAGACGTTATTATGTATATAAAGCATATGGGCAGCTACAAAAAATGTGCAAAGAAATTGTGTCCTTTATACGGTGAATAGTTCAAAGCTTCACTGCTATTAAATGTTTTTAATTGATGAATCTGCAAAAAAACTTTTTCTTCGCCAGAGTTATGTTAATCAAGTGTGAGATTGTTCGAGCTGCATAATTTTCGAAGCACTGACTTTTAAGTATAATAAGTTTATTTTATGATGTCGATCGTTAAATACGTTTTACAAAATGATGCAAGAACACGATTCACATGTTACTTGCGACTGCACTAGAAACGGAGGAGTTGTCCACGTTAGAACTGTGGAAACAGCAGCGTGACCATAAACGCAGAAGACAGACTTACCGAGCGAAGAATGTACACATCACCAAGCGATCGCAAACAGAAGTGAGCATGGAATGATTGTTGTTTGGGAAAACGCTGAACTACTTTCGGTGTGCTTCAGACATACGTATTGCCCAATGCGGTCTTCTGGATGAGACAAAAAATAACGCAATTTTTTTAACGATGAAAATAGTTTTGTTTTTGAATGAATCGCTGTATTTTATGTTAAAATGACATGAACAAACCCAAAAATTGTTGATGATTTTCGAAAATAGCAAACGTTTTGTCAAACCTAGCGCATGACTGAAGCTGCCTAATTGGTGTGGTGTGAATATCTACGCTTCATTACTCTATAAGGAAATAGCACATTTACATTTTTGTTTTTCTCATATTATTACTATTAAGAACCGTTGTCTGGACACAGTCTCACATTGTTGAAAAGCGGTAATGTATAATGATTATATGATGTTGTTTGTCCGAAGTGGCCACACAACATTTCGGTATGTTGTTTCGTAAGGATTGTGGTTCTGCTGGTGTGCGTTCTGGTTTACATCTATACTTATTTTTGTTGCTATTTTAAGAAAGTTTTTTTTCAAAATTTGAAGGTCACTGAATTCGATGCACACCCTGCGTCGTTCCTAATACCCACATTGCATCTTCGCCCGGCCTGTAGAGGTTGCAGCAGCAGGGCATGATGTGTGTAATCTTTTTAGTTTTAACCTTTCTTGTTTGCTTTGCACCTGTGTGGCTCTGTTGCGTTAACTTCTCGTGAAACGAAGCCATTTTATAGAGACTGGAGGGTGTCAACAGCCGAGAACACAATTAGCGTTGTTTGCCATCAAAAATTGCAAAAGGCAACTAACGTTTTTCCCATACGGTTATGTTAATCCTGAAAGCAGATTACTGAAATGTCTAAAGTTTGCTCTATGAATGAATCAAATAAATGTCTTAACTTACTCGTGTTGTTTTGGTTTTGGACGAATTGGCCGAGCGATTTACAATACATTGAATTGTTTACATTGGATTAGTAAATACTTTTAGGTAACAACTAAATTTATTGCATTTGTTGAGAGGCTATTTGTCATCTCTAAAACCACTCCATTCTTTGTTGTCTGTTGAACAACATTGACATATTTCAGTTTTTTATGCTGTGGCCGTGAAGCAACTCACGCTGTCGTCAAATCACTGTGTGTCAGTGTTGCCGACGCCAGCGCTCTTCTGCAAATGAAAAGCTACGTTACGGTCCACTGAATTTCACTTTCCAGATTATTCGTGACGTGTTACAAGTGCACATGGAGGAATTGCGAAGGATGTGGAATCCAAACCTCAAGTGAATACTGCAGTTTTTTATTTAACAACTTTCATGTGGAATGTGTTAAGACTTATGCAAAGAATAATACTATTGTAAAGTGTAAGAACAATGCATGTGTATAGAAAGGAGTGTCATAAGATTAAAAATACTGACGAAGCAAGCAGGTATATTGTGTGATCCAGCAACTACCAAGACCTATGCTCGTAAAAAAACATATATGATCCTGTGTGAACAAAAGCAATTGTCAAAACTATATTTCTATTGTCTCAGTTCGAACGTATTCTGTTGCATTTGCATGGTCACGCAACCTCCACGACCAACCGGATGCCACATTTATATCCACTTCGTCTCTGCAATATAATCCGCATATGTGTCGCACGATGGTTTGGCGACCAGGGCTTTTAACGTTTCAGTAGAACTGGCAAGAGTAATTTTTACCAAGCTTGAATTAAATGGATATGCTGCTTAAGTTTGGGATGTTGAATGATAGATGATAAACGCTGGATTAGTAAATATTAGCCGTTGCTCTTCGTGCCATAAATGTAACCAGATACGTTTTGGTACTTTTAAATCTTTTAGGTTGGCGTCATCTTGGTGGTAATGAAAAGCATGGCTAAAATTGCTCGATAATGCGAGTGATTAGTCTTTGAGTGTTTGATCGATTTAATGCATACTCTGCGTTAAAGACAGAAAGCATCCGTTGTAATTCTATTAAAAAATACTCACTCTACCTGGAGAAAATTGTGTACAATCTAAAAGAAGCCCGATGTTAGTGCTCAAACTCAACCACCGAATAGAAACAGGTTTCAATTTTGTATACGAGTAAAAATGAATTCTGAAGAACTTGTATAAGGTAACATGTCTCTGACTACAAAGTGCGTCAGCATTCGTAGGTTACTTGTATTCGTGCATTCTTCTCGACAGTATTGTGATTGTTAACTGTATTCTACGTCGTTACTCGGAGAGCATTTGGTTTCTTGAAGACAAACCCTGCTCAGGAAACCTTAAAGCGCTATATGAGTCGGTAAATCACGGGTGCAATGCAACCCAAAATTTGATTTCGTTTTCCTGGGACATGTGACATTCGTTATTTCCGGACCAAACTATTTTTGACTTACCGACGTCTATTTTTAATAACTTTCACAACAAAGTCGTATCTGCGCAGCAAAACATACACAGCATACAAATTTTATACACTGTACCCCCCAAAAGGAGATTTTTTAGAGGGGAATTTTTGTTTATGCGTATGCGCGTTTTAGATCCGTTGCGTCATGCGCGTTTTAGATCCGTTTCTTCTTCATATCTAGTCATGGTGTAGGAAGACTCTTCCCATATAAGCAGGGCTTCCATCGATCTTGAACCAAAAATAAGGACGATTGGTAAAAATACGATTTTTCTACCAAAAAAAAATCAAACTTTTTTTCAGAAAAAATTTGTGTATTAAAACGAGAAGTGTCAAATCATTGTTTGTATTTATCGCCAGAGATTATCTGCTCCAACAACTTCTTGTTCTTTGAAACAAGCTCGTGCATCTCAT
>JGI24158J21664_10014750_pt1 | contig 10235 bp, 7 predicted proteins | sample Ectturendosymbi3_FD_21664 | JGI IMG/M metagenome (IMG submission 21664) | reverse complement strand
ATACAGTGTTGCCAACTGGTATATATATATACCAATTTTTTTGGTATATTTTCAAAGTGCTTGGTATATGAATCTTTCATTTGGTATATTTTTGTCAGAGGGTTTAGCTGAGATTTTAAACCAGTTTATTTGGTTTTAATACAGAGCGAAAACACAAAAGCCGATAGTAGTGTTGAAGACATTAGTGATTTTGATTGGCATGGGAGTAAGCATGCACCTTGGGTAAGCGGAAAGCGAGTTTCGAAGAGAGTTGAGATGTTCTGAAAAACTAACTTAGCTCTAGATATGCGCTTTTAGTCAGACAATGCATTCAAATGTGGGAAAGCTGCGTACAAGAGTAGCAGAAGATTTAGCGAAGCGTGACTGATAGAGCTGGCGTGGCTTGCAAGAAAAGCAGTATTCAGATGGTACTGCGTATCCCTTGAAGAAAATTGCCAGCTATTATGGAGCATAATAATATTTTGGACCAAAAAAGTAAATAAAATCTACTGCGTTGGATTGGAAGGATGAATTTTCTAATGGTTAATGAATGTGCCAATGCTAAAGTTAAAATAGTAGAAATTTCGCTTGCAGCATCTCTGTGATGGCACTTCTCAACGCAATTAAATCATCTACGTGAAACAACAAAAAGACATTGAAAAAATAACATTAAATTATACGTTTTTGTTACTGATATACCTTTGGTATATTTTTAGACTAGGTTTGGTATATTTGTTGTAAGAAGAGTTGGCAACATTGCTTGCGTACAGTATAAGCCAGCGCGCAAGGCCTAACACATCAAAAGCAGAATCCTTTTAAAGATGTTACGTGCAACTGCTTCACAGGGACAGTTGTCGTCACTGGTGAGTAGCGATTGCATTTGCAATCATATTCATAACGTCACAAATGTTGCTGAACATAACGCATTTCATTTTTCATGCAAGCTTCTTCAAAACTAATCTGTGCTAAACTAGGCATCGATTGAACTTCTGCACCTTAAGTTACAGTCAAACTTCGTGCTGCGAAAACTTCCGGAAGTACAACGGGAGCTTAATCGCTCACAACACCTGCACGTGGTAGCTTCGAGCATTGCGAAACTTCCCGATGATGCTTTTGTTTCGGCTGCGACGGCCGACGCAGGCTCCATGGTTAATCTTTTCTGCTTGTTTATGAAAACGCACCTCCTTGTGTTGCTGTAGGATAACTGTCTTGAATTGTTTCGTTGTGTTTTCTTGCGCAAGTTGTCTGGATGCGTGAGAAATATAACAGCGTATCGTCAACAACTACTGACGCCGATAAAATAGGCCGTTTTGACCGATGCCGATATATCGGTAAAACCCAAATATCGGCTTATATACCGGCCCAGGCCGATTTATCGGTCGATCTCTAGTTTCTAATGTGTAGGGCAGGGCAAGCACTAGCACGCAGGACCAGTCTGACCCATCTAATAGTCATTCTTATTCAGACCACCAATATCACCAGTTTCCTGTGCAACAAGTTTCACCGTAATACTACACCTTGTTTGTTTGTCTTTGCTATTTTTTGCTTCTCTAATGCCCCCAATATTTGAACTGTATTCCACATTGGTCAAGAATGTGTTGAACTTAACCAAAAAGTTCGAAAAAATGACACTTGTCTTTGTTGATGAAAATAACTTAAATATAGAATGTTCTGCTTTGCAACAATTTTAGTCTGATTTTTAAAAATTGTTGTTTGGCTCTTGGTTGAAACATTTATGGGTTCCTGCGGAAATGTTATTCTCCTGTGTTTGATACGTTTGCTATCCATGATCAATTTTTTGTCAAGCCATGAAAACTGCTGGCGCGAAGTCTGTCAGTAAAAAAGCAAAAGCACTCTTGTGATCTTTTTCAATTTTTATGAAATATTATGACGGTATGCAACTAGTTTTGATGTGCACTTAGTCTACTATGTAACGTACAAGGGATTGTCTTGGATCACAGCTCAAATTTGCTAAAGGAAACTTTGTATTTTAACCAATGTTCATTGCTGACAAGCTTCAGTTTTCAAAGAAAAATTCGCTGGGCATTGCTAGTATTATTGTCATCCAATGTAGTAGTTTGATGTCACTCTCACTAAATTTTTCTACTAAGTAGGGCATAGAATTTCTATGTCTTAAATACCTCACACCATTGCTGAGGACTTAATACAGCCTGCTGCAATCGAGGTTGTAAATATGATAAAAGGGAAAGCTGCCGCACATTTCAAGTCGGTACCGCTGTTCAGTGATTTGGTTGCAAATAAATGTATAATCCTGCCATCGAATTATCAAAGTGTATTTTTGCAACGCCCATGTGATCGCGACATTTACTCATTACCGTTCTGAGAATTTTGCTAGCTATGAATGGATTCGTGACTTTTTCGTCCGACAGACCCCATCATCCTTTACCCTAACAAGAAACAGACTGAATTGACCTTACCTGTGAAGATTTCCTGAAAAGAAAGTTTAATTCAGGAAACTCGACAAATTTATATCGATAACGAATAATCTTTGACGTAAATGACGGTGGCATTTTCACAAATTTTCCCAAGATTCGACTAAATAGTGAAAATAAACAAGCTCACACATCACATTAGATTATGCATATTTCTTTTTGCTGTTTTATCGCTAAGTAAAACCTTTTTGTGTGTGCCCATGCCTTTAATAAGTTCTTGTTACTGGTGCGTCGCAAATTCAGCGAACTTTTCCAAAGGCGTCGCAATGAAAAAAGTTTGAGAACCACTGTCATAGACCATTGAAGGCAGTGTTTCACAATATTTTGTCGAATGATCTGCTACCTTACTACAGTTTGGTAAGTTTTCTTGGCTTTGTGCTTGTTATGAAGCCAGCAGACATTACTTCAAAGTAAAATAATAAATTAATATTGATAACTGCATTGATAGTGTCATTTTTGGCTGATTAGTTATTTGATTTTCAACATTTAGTTTGTATTGCACATACACCAATTAGAAGCTCTAGGCTTGCTGCAAGCTTACGAGTGAATGAACCAACTGGACTCTGCTTGCATGACTGCGATGATTCAGACGCACACGTATCTGTTTTTAAGTAACTAGTCTCCACGAAGACGATGAAGTTGAATCTATCAGCAAATACTTATAATAAGAATTCAATTTCACGTAACTCTGCACATTTTTAGTCCTGAATTTCAGGAGATTTTACGCAACCCATTTGCAGTAGGCTTTTGATTTGTTTCAGCTTTGGACTATATTTATTTATTTATAGTTGTTTTATTCACAAAGGTAGAACATGTGACAGTGAAATAGTTGTATCCTACAGGTAACTTGCTGGTTTAAACAGTAGAATGCTTTTGGCCATGTTGAAATTTGTTTTTTCACTGGAAATAGTTTTTTGACGGAACAGTTGGGTACTTTTTCCACGTATGAATTGTAGATCAACGAAAGTGTGTGAAGCTAGAGTTAATAAGTCAGTTGTAATTTCTTGACTTTTGTAACGTTTACTTTTAAGGTTGCAATTATTATTCCATTTCGGGATCGTAATGAGCATTTTCAATATTTTCTTCAACACATGCTGCCAACGTTGCAACGTCAACAACTGGATTTTAGGATTTACATAATAAATCAGGTAAGTGCATTTCGCTGCAATAGAAAAACTGAAATGTCATATCGTCTTTTAACTCCTCAATGACTGCCAGACTGGTTTGAAATGTTTTTTTCGAAGCCCTAGGTCAAGTTTGCTACTTTTTTAAGCAGTTGTATGCACATTCGTAGAATTTACGTGTTTGTGAAGCTAAGGTAAATGTCACTTGCATTGAAAAAAGTTACTTTTTTGTGGGTGTCTTTCTTTGACCATATGCCAATATTTTGTTTGGTTAGAAACATCAACGTAAAAACCACTTGCTTGACTGAAACCATGCTACACGTTTTGGAAACATAGGTTTGCTGGTTGTGCTTTATAGTCATCTCCCAGGATTATGCTATCACAAAAATTGGAATCCTGTGTTAAGCATCTTTGTAAAAGAAATGGAATAATTCATTTTTTTCGCTTGCACCAATAGTTGCGTGCATTGCAGAAAAACTTTGCTAAACTTTTCGGTAAAATAAATTCATAGCTGCCACCAAGTTGGATGATGTATTCGGAAAACAAAAATGAAGCAGATAGTGTTAATTTAATTCAGAAACCACCAAAATGTGACGTTGGTCCGGTTTCCAGGATGGACGTTGCCCAATGAGAAATTGGCGTGCATGGCAACAAAACGCTCATTGAAACGTATGATCATTGAAACCATTGAAACGCTTGCATGACAAAATGACATTTATTCGCTTTATCGTTCGTTTCAGTTTCCACAAACCAATGACAGCGACTTTATTTGCAAAGATTCGTTTTTAGTGTTTTTTTTATGAACGTCGCTGAGTGTCGTTTCTTTGTGGAGTTGCCATGTTTTTGCTAATAACTTCTTTGTTGAGTCGCCCAACCGCGAAACGCTTCGTAGCTTTTGGTATCCTGCGTTTTGTCGCTTTCGGCAGCTGGGATCGGGTACATTCAATCGAGCAAAATTGATGAATGTGGGTTATGCTGAGTCCATCAAAGATTATGACTTCCAGTGCTTCGTTTTCCATGACGTCGACTTGATTTTGGAGAACGACAACAGCCTTTACACGTGTCCACCCTCCCCGCGACACCTGTCCGTTGGTGTGGATAAATTCAATTATGTTTTGCCCTACTCTACAATTTTCGGTAAATATAATTTTCGTTATTTTCTCTGTTGCATCATCCGGCCCATGCGTGTTGTTGAAAAGTGAATATCGCAAACTAGATCGTGTCGTATGTTCTCTTGATTTCGTTTTTGAAAACTGAGAAGGAATCTTAAGGAATGTCAACACTTGTTTCGTACACTGCTGACTTTCAACGAGGAAAAAAGTGTAGTTATGGTTATATAATTTGTTTATGGAATTAAACAAAGTTAATTTTTTAAAGTCACCCATTTCAATCGATGTTTTTGTGAATTTGCATTGAAGCATTACTTCCGCCACGACAATTCAACGTGCTAACCTGAGGAGGCTGTCACTCAATACCAGGGTTGCTAGAAAACCCGTTTAAATCCAGTCTAGGTGGGTTTAAAAAAACATAATACATATTTTCTATTTCTAGCAGTATTTGAATTGCATTGCGTAGCGTGTAAATCAAGGGTCTCGCATGTACGGCCCGCGGGAAAAATCCGGCCCACGAAGGCATTTCATCTGACAGCACAGATATTTTGTCAGCAATGAAAAAACAATATACTTACGAAACATCTGTTGATTTGGAAGAATGTAACTTATTTTGAAACAACAGCATTACGTAAGATGTCCCGTCCTCGAACTGCCGTGCAGTAGCTTATGTGGCCCTCTGGCTAAAAAGTTTAGAGACCACTGGTGTAAATAAGAATAATAGATGGAATCTTAAAAACTTTGAGTACAGTTAATCTGGCGAATTTTTTTAAAGGAAAATGTTAGGTACCCAGTATGCACCTGTAGGGACCCGATTTCTCTGAATTTAGGGACCCGATTTTCTCTGACTCTAGGGACCCGATGATCATTTCCTCTGATTCTAGGGACCCGAGTTACAATTCTAAGGACCCAACTCGGGTCCCTAAAAGACCTTAAAAAAACCTGAATCTGCCATTCCCTTTTTTTGAAAAAGACGTGCATTAGTTCTACCCGTCGACGTCGTTTGAGACGTTCTTTCAATCCACTGTGCTTAGCCGCACTAGATCTCGGAAAAGGCATTGAGCAACCACTCAATTTGTCTCATATCCAGAACCGTCAGGCCATGCAGTCTATGGGGGAGGTCGATGGATTAGACCAGTGGTTCTTAAACGGGAGCCACTTGGCTCACTAGGGGAGGAATTTTTGATTGCTGGGAGGAAATTTTGTTCCAGGGAGGAATTGGGGAGGCAAAGCTGTGGATGAAAAAACCTGAAGATTTTGTTATTAGTTTATTCAACACACAAAAATTGCACAGCGAGGTTGGTTTAGATGGGAATGTCTACAGTAGGCAAGTACAAGCTGCTTCATCATCATCGTCGTTTGAGCCAGTTCTTTCAGTCCGCTGCTTGGCTGCACTAGATATTGGGGCAGGTGTTGAGCAGCCAGTCGATTGTCTCATCACCCAGAACCGTCAGGACAAGCCAGGCCCGCAATGTGCAATCTATGAGGAGGTCGATGGATTGGAAATCGGAAGACAACAGTGTCAGCGGTTTGATCTTTTTCGCCCCACTCACAACCCAAAGAAGCAGCCATGTCCCATTTGTGCAAACAGGAGAGGGACCCACGCTTTTATTGGCTGGGCTGTTCTAGGGGGATGGGTAGGGGTGAAAGTGCGGAGTCTCGTAGTGCTCTCCAATCTATACGCATTCCATCGGTGATCCGCCCAGAGCGCCGCACTTCTGTCATTGTCGTCAGGTGAACTGATGAGTTGTTGTGCAGCGGGCACAAATGGGTGTCTCGATTTGAGATGTCATGCATTCCCACTGAGATGTCCAGGCTCCATGGAACGTCGTGCTAGACACGGTGTGGCTCCTCTGCAACGAAGCTCAGCAGTTTGGATGCCTGCAAGCATAGGAAGATTGTCCGTTGGTATAGGACGCAGTCATCCAGTCACAGTTCGCAGAGCGTCGTTGGTGGCAGGGTCAATGAGACGCGTGTGAGCGCTGCGGCACCAGACAGGAGCGCAGTACTCTGCTGTTGAATTTTGAAAGGACCAGGCCCAAGGTGGCTGTTCGCAACGTTGTTGCTCCAGCACCCCAACCGGAGCCAGCAAGCCGCCTCAAGAGTGCAACGCGTGATGTCAGCTTCGTGCGAAGTGACTCAAGGTGTCGGTGATTCGTGAGCGACCTGTCCACGTTACTCTGAGGAATGTAGGCTCGGAGCAGAAGGGTAGGGTTTCGTTGTTGTGGTTGACTTTCAGCTCACGTTTAGCTTCTTTGTTGTTGAGGTGGAAGACAGCCAACGTTACTTTTATAGTACTGAGCTATAAGTTCCAGGCGTGAAGGTATTCACCTACTGTTGCCATGTTTTTGCTCAGCACCCCTTCCACTGTTTGTCAATCTCCATCAGCATGCAATATTGCTTAGATCAATAGCTTCAGCATACTTTCTGGAGGCGGTGGTTGGCAAGTCAGAAGTGTAGATGTTGAAGAGAAGGGGTGCCAGGACGGATCTCTGAGGGACGCTATTGTTGAGGCGCGGTAATCTACTCCGTTTGCCGTTAGCGGTGATACGAGTGGAGCTGCGATTACCATCCAGGCCAGCACCATGATCAATAAGACCATGCAACCTGTCAGGTAGCAATCGCAGTAACTTGCATGAGTACAAGCTGCTTTAACTGCAGTGACTGATGTTATGAAAGAGTCTGTTTGGTTCATAGTCGTCTATTGTTTCTTTACAGTAGCTAGTATGAAATTTTTGCAATTATCATTTGTGGTCTTAGTTGGGGAGGAATTGACAGTGTTTGGGTTTGTAAGGGAGGAATGTGAGAAAAACTTTGAGAACCACTGGATTAGACATTCGAGGACAACACGGTTGACGGTTTGTCGTTGCGCGCCACACTCCTAGGCCGCAGAAGTGGCTATACTCCATTTATGCAAGCATGAGCGTCCGATACCGGTGTGGAGGCGGTTAAGCCGAACCCACGCTGTTCTCGGAAGCGTCATTCCAGGAAGGTGGGTGCCGGTGTCAGGATAAAAGTACGGAGTCTCATAGTGTTGTCCAACAACTCCGCATCCCATTGGTGATCGGTTCAGAGCGCCGCACTTCTGATTTTGTTATCAGATGAACTGATGAGCTGTTGTGCGGCGAGCACAAATGGGCGTCTCGATTTGAGATGTCGCGCATTCCCACTCGGTGGGCAGGTGAGCGCTAAGTGGAGCAGGTGTCCAGGCTCCATGGAACGGTGTGCTAGAGCAGTGTTAATTAACTTTTTTTGTTATGGGTGCACTCTTAAAGATGTTTCGACGAACTCATGCACCCCATTTACTGCCACGTCCCCCGTGTCCTCCACCTAATTGCGCCCATGTTTGTAAGTACTCTGGCCTAAATAAGCAGGTACCCTAATTCAGTAATTCAGCTACATAATTCAATTGATAAATCAAATTTTTCAATTATAAAAAAAGACGTAATAGCTCATTGTCTTTTGCTCATGAACCACAAATAATCAAGTAATTACAACAAGTAGCTTGACATGGTCTGATGCTTACACACCACACTTTAGAACAGGGGTGGGGAACCTGCGGCCAGCTGGCCAAATGCGGCCTGCGTGAACATTTGACATGGCCCGCATAAGAATTTTCGTCACCCAATTTAGGGTACTAAATCGCGTCTTAACGAAGCTCCATGATGAGCAGGTATTTAAGATAGTATATCATAATAAGACTCTATCCCTCGTAGTAAGATAAATGTAGAATTTCAAGATAAAACAAATTGTAATTTGTGGCCCGCCAACTATAATTCACAATTTTTGCACCTTTTGACAGCAAATAAGTTCCCCACCCCTGCTGTAGAATGTGCAAAGTTCAGATTAAATCCTGAAAGTCATTGGTTGGTTAATGTTTCATTTTTGCTAACATAATGTTTTTGTAAAAAGTATCCGTTTAGTGTGACAAGTTTGTCATGCACCCTTGTGAAACTTTTCGTAGTGGTGCACCCCACGCATATTTTGGTCCACCGTGCACGCCGGTTGAAGAGCGCTGAGCTAGAGACAGTGTGGCTCCATTGTGACGAAGCTCAGCAGGTTGGATGCTTGCGAGGATGGGAAGGTTGTCCGCTGATGTAGGACGCAGTCATCCAGTCACAATTCACAAAATGTCGTTGATGGCGGGATCAGCGAGGCGGGTGTGAGCACTGCGGCACCAGACAGGAGTGCAGTACTCTGCTGTTGAGTGGACCAGGGCTAAGGTGGCTGTTCGCAACGTTGTTGCTCCAGCACCCCAAACGAAGGCAGCCAGCCGCCTAAGAGTGCGACGCGTGATGTCAACTTTTTGCGAAGTGACTCGAAATGTCCAACGTTACTCCGAGGTATTTAGGCTCGGAGTAGAAGGGCAAGATTTGGTAGTTGTGGTTGACTTTCGTTTAGCTTCCTTGTTGTGAGGTGGAGGACTGTTGACACCGTTTTCGTAGTGCTGAGCTTCACCTTCCAGGTCTGGAGGTATTCACCTACGGTTGCCATGTCTTTGCTCAGCATCCCTTCCACTGCCTGCCAATCTCCATCAGTATGCATGATTGCTGGGTCCTCAGCATATGCATTCTTTCTGGAAACGGTGTTTGGCAGTTCAGAGATATACAGTAGACGTTGAAGATAAGGGGTGCAAAGATCCCTGTGGGACGCTGTTCTTGTGGTGTCGTAACCTGCTGGGTTTTCCGTTGCCGGTGGTAAGGATGAAGCTGGAACTTGCCAAGCAGTTCCATGAGCATGCGGACCATGTGACTGTTAGGTAGCAATCGCAGTAGTTTGCATGTGAGGCCACGATGCCATGGAGTGTCGTAGGCTGCTGTGAGACCGATAAACACAGCTCCGACCTTCTTAGCCGAACAGCTATCCTCGATGTCCTGTGTCAGCAGGGTATCCTGATCTACGGTCGACCACCCGTGTCGAAAGCCCGCTTGTTCCTGCGGCAGTAATGGGTCGATGATTGGTTCGACACGAGCGTAGATGAGTCCCTCGAGGGTCTTGAAGGGACACACGGCAAGGATATAGTGTGATAGCTCTTTGGGCCCCCAATGGCTTTTCCGGCACAAGCCTTCAGTGAAAACTCCTTTTACGGATTAGTTCTACAGTTTGTCGGACAAAAAAATCCGACTCCGACTCCTGGTGTTGTTAGGAATCTGCCTCCGACTCTACCCAAAAACCTCAGGCTCCACTCTGCAACCCTGGTTAAAACTCGCAGTAACAGTATTCATTAGTCTATTTTCAGACATTGTGACCGAATTGACTTAATTTTCTTCGGTTATGTGGTCTATGACCAAAAAAAACTAGAAAGGAGCACGAAGCTCCTTTGCTGGTGTGGCCTCTCTACATCATTCTGTTGAGTAGGGGAAACGCAATAATGTTCAGTAAGCAATTTTGAAAAAGCCGACCAAAGGATTTTTATTGAACATTTTACAAACAAATTCATTTATTTGAAAGTGAAGATCGCATTTATGAGGAAACTACAGGGTGTTTCACAATTGTTGAAACAAAGCGATTGGGTACAAATCCAGGATTTTAAATGATACCACAATGATGATTACATTTATTGAAAGGTG
>JGI24158J21664_10014749_pt1 | contig 10236 bp, 4 predicted proteins | sample Ectturendosymbi3_FD_21664 | JGI IMG/M metagenome (IMG submission 21664) | reverse complement strand
CACATCGAAACTTTTAGTTGTTCACGGCCGTGCTTTATCATTTACTGTTCGTGAAATAAATTGTCGAAGATTAAGAAAATCTGCTTGAATTTAATAAAGATTATAAAATATTCTTGGTGAAAACGGCATCAAAAATTTGGAAAAGATTTATATTTTAGTACAAATGGCTTCTGGCATCACCAACAAAAAAGTACATTATTTTCAATAATTTTAGAATTTCGAAATTTGGTTACAGTTTCAAGTATTGTGAAAGCACGATGTGCGCTGAAACGCAGCTTTCATCGGGATTCCAAACTGATTCCACCGCCAAGTTAACAAACGTTTCAACCGCATATTGCAAGTGGTAATCATCATTTTACTAACAGACCTTGTTGATGAAGAAAGCTCAATGTGATAGAAAGAGTCCTGGGTCAGTTTAAAAAACGTCTATGTACACCGAGGATGCTCAGATACCGGCTTTACTTGAAAATTGGTGCCAAACTTGCTCAACCAAACTAAGATTTGCTAACGCAGGTTTACAGACTCATGTTCCTTATAAGGGTGGCGGTACTGACATCATATGAAAAATCTGCGATAATGTCAAAGCGAGTGTTGGCGTGATTTGCATCTTTCTTAGGGCCTATCGAGGCGATTCCAGTTCCAGGGAAATGGTTTGGGTTGACTGCAAGTCGTGTTTCCATTTCAAAGTGATAAAACTGGTGTTTTTCACAAAGTCAGTTTTTAGGTATCTTCCTTCTCGTCTTGCGCGCGGTCAATAGGAAGGAAAGTACCATGAAAGTCAATTGTGACGCTTTTGATGATTTACACAGTAAATCAGTAAATTTTTCTGCATACCAGCTACACTAACATGCAACCGCATTTGATCATCAACAGCAGTGCTGGAAATTTCCTCGCCGCTTAAAAGCTATCATACGTTATATTCATTATTGCCTTAAGGCTTTGTGGAATGAATTGATGTGTTTGTGTTCAGGTTTTCAAGTGTGTATTTGAAATAAGCCACTTGAAGTTACTGAAAATATCCTGCAACAATGCATAGTCATTTCGTGTGTCTTATACTTGTGGCCACACTGATGATAAACACTGTCTTTGGCAGATCCGTGCCCGTTCGACCGCGTCCAAAAATAATGTGCTGCTTCACGTAAGTTTGAGAAGTCACCATTTCTTAGAAAAATGGGTTACACATTTAGTAGACAAAATTTCCATTCTTGAAAATTCTTGAGCGCACTTTACCAATACTGCATATGTTAACACGTTTTTGTTGAGGTTTGGCAACAAACACTTTTTCTTTCAGAGCCTGCCCAAAACATCGTAAGCCTGTGTGTGGAAGCGACGGAAAGACTTACGGCAACATGTGTCTCCTGGGAAATGCATCGTGCCAATCGTATGTTTTATTCAAAGTTTTTCTGATGTTGCGTTGAGCGACTTCACTTTGTCCTGTCAGGGGTGTAGGATCGTTCTCCATTGTGCAATTATGGCTTTTCTGTCCCTGCAATTTTCTCCCGTCGTGCTCTGTTGATTCTAAATTGAATCACGACAATGACATTTGATTGCCATGGAGATACTCAATGAATTCATTATGTTGCTTGGAAAGAGAAATGTCGACGAAACAATTTATTCAGTGAACGCCTATTCTTGCTTCAAAAAAACAAAATTTGATGAATCGTTTCAACACATAAATTTTCGTAAGAAGTAATGATTATGTAGAAGCATTTATAAGAAATGCGGGTAAAGTTTGAACCAATTCAATGATAAGGTCGTGCTTTAAAAAATAAAAATTTTACTGTTTCAGGATGGGCAGCGGTGGATCAGCAATCACCAAAGTTCATGATGGACCGTGTTGTTCACAAAAACTGCGTGACAGTGCAGATACAGGTTGTAATTTGTAATCAAAATAAAGAACAATCGTTGTCATGCTTTTATGTGAAACAAAAGCATAAGTTGCAATAAGTCTCCCGCATGAGTTTTTTTTGCAGTTTTTTTGTTTTTTCTGAAGTGCTAAATTGCTGACTGGTGAAGACGCAAATTTAGAACATTTGAAGTTCGCCATTTCATTCATGATGTGTATATGTTTTGGGTAAGAAAGAAACAAGACAAATGCGTGTTATCAGAGGATACAAAAATTAGGAACAGAACATTCATTCACCCTTTATTCACTTATCTTCTTTCATTAACGCTTGCAAAAAATCATTTCTCTTTTGGGGTAAATCATTCACCAGGTTAAGAAGTATTGACCTTTGATTTGAAACTGTTATGTAAAGACACCTCCGCCCCCGTTGACTCCCCGCCATGCCCCCGTTCTCCGTGATGGCAGAACAGATACAGGCTTGTTTGAGCCGTTATGATCAATCCGCCAAAACTTCCAATTAATCACGAAGCTCGAAATGATGCACACATTGCAAGCACAGGTGTTCATCTGTATTGGCATACACCTAGGGTTGCCACACCAAAAAACAAAACGGGAAACTAGTGATGCATCAAAAAGTCAGCTAAATCAAGCAAGTTCGAAAAAGAGAGTTTTAATGTTTGGCTCAGAAAATCAATCAAACGTGCATAATTATCTTTCAATCCGTTTGTACGATTTTCCTGATCGCAAGATCTGGAAAAAGTCACTTCACTGTCAGATTGATTGGGTGTGCGCCGTACACCTAGAGCATAAGTCCGCCTGTGACATTGAAGAATGAGAATTACTGGTATTTGAATACGTAAAAACTAGTGTTGACAAAAAAGTTTTGCCCCTTGTCGGGGCTATTGAGGTGAACGCGCTTGGCAAAGGAGCTCTACGGCAATTACCTCAGTGGCAATGGATCGAACACCCAACCTTCCAGTTGAGAAGCGGGCACTTTACGACTTAGACATCACAGAATATTTAAAACCACATGATTTTGACTATCGAAACCCATGCAACCACAGAAAGGAACTTTAAAGGCAAAAAATGTAATTGTTTCCAGATCAAACACAATCAACCTCTCAAAGAAAATGCTTAGGGTACACGTAGAGGCAAATACCCTGCCAATTAGTGGAAAACTACTAATCACACACTTGGTAAAACAAAATGATGTTGATTATCAAGGCCGTCTGACCATTGAAAATGAGTTGAAAGTCGAAATAAATTATATTAGTTCAAAAACAAGCACAAATTTTCCACCCACCAAAAAAACGCTTTGGATAAGCGTTTTCTTTATTGAGAATAAGGTATCACCAGCCAAAATGGCGTGTTTTACAAAAAAAGTGACAATCGGTGGCAAACCATGGACCACACAGCATTAGGAAAGTCACTGTATTTCGGTAAGAAAAAGAGCAACCTAGGAGAAAAGGCGAAATGCGCAGACACACACACATTGGCAGGCCGTGCGTTCAGCAAATACTCTGTCTAATTGCACTGCCATGCACACCAGTGCTATGTTGAGGTGCTTGAGTAATCTCTACCTTTTCAGCTGACAAGAGACTGAGATTAAGGTTGTTTTTGGGGATTACGTCTCACTAAACTGAAATTCAAAGCTGCTTTAGCTCATCAGATCTTTTTTTGTTTTCGAAACTTGTCAAAACCGTTGACATGTGTGGCGGCCTGGAGATGGCGTCGAATGCAAAAAATGGTCACCGGTAGTTGGTGGTCATAAGTCACAAGTCACTGTGATATTCACCACAAGGGAATCATCGTAATTGACTTATCCCCATATGATGCTTGTGCAACCTGGGATCAGCAGAGTGATCTCGTCGGGTGAGCTCTGTTAATGATGGTTGCTTTCCCGATAGTTTAATGCCCCGAATTACTACGTAACCCTTGTTCTTGCCTCAGTCGTTCAAGGCGACGCAGATAACTGCAACACATGCAGGGCCGTCCTTAGAATATACTGAGCAATGACGTTATGACCCCTCTGAGCAATGACGTTATGACGTCATCGAGCTATGTCAACCGTGCTACGACCTTTTTGTTGAATATGCTTCAGCAAAATGGCCTAATTATCGAAAAAGACGGATAAGGGATGCTTCTCGGTGGACATTGAATTCTGCGATGGTTTGAAATGAGATTTTTGTCTATGTGGCGAGATATTACCGAGTGAAAAAACGTTAAGAAATTATTCATTAGAAGATTTCTCACCGTCCGGCAAAAAGCATTAAGAACCAAGAGATAACTAGAACTAATTGTACCCGTACGAACCAGTGCTGGTTCGCGTAATGAAAGTTGAGACGATTTGCCTTAGAGAAACACCCTGCAAGATGTACAGTAATGCTTGAAACTCTGATCATCTCATCGTAATCAAGATGAGATGCGCATTTTGCGAGTTGAATCACTGCACACATTGTTTCCAATAGCTATAGGTCTACTGCAGTCGCAACTGGCACTACCAACAACCACGTTCCATCTATAAACAGTGCGATACACTATAGTGGAGCGCAGACATAATACAGTAGCCTGATATTTAAACACGTTTGATAACGTTCGATTTGGAGGAAATTCAACACATTTGTTCAAACAAAACCTTTTTTTGCTAGCAGTGAGATTTATAGGTCTTTTCTGCTGAATTCTTGAGCGCATTGAGTATCTGGCAAAAAATGAACAACATACCCAAACACCATGGCGTGGGGGCTCCAGATGCGCCGTGCCCAATAAAGCTGCATCGGTTACATCGGCTTAAGGCCGGTCCTGAACACATGGAAAGCATGCAGCTTTTTGCAACCTGCCCAAAGCAGAGGTGGCCGGAGTAACGTTTTAAGACTTCGCTCCTGATCCAACATTTTTTGAATCAGGATCCGCGTCCCGGTCAGGAAATTTTTCAAATTTGGAAATCCGACCCTTGTTCAGACTCCAGCTACAATCGATCCAACTGAAATTTACCCATGCTTTTACTTAAGAAATGACCACGTAGACTCCTGCTACTGCCTAAATTAAAAAGTGACTCCGGATCCGTGTCCGGTTTTTCACTAATGTTTTATTCCGGGTCCGGCTCCGGCTTCGAAAGGAACGCAAAAAATTGCCGGGGTCGACTCCGGCACTCCGGATCCATGGTCTCCTCTGGTTCAAAGGCAAGGCCTTCTAGTGGTAGAAGGCCTCTGAAGGTCCTGAAGACGTAACCGAGTCGAGGCCTTGTTTCCGGCAAACTGAACATCCACTGCAATCGCAAAGACGGACGCTCAGTGTTCAAAGCGATTTAAGTCACATTTGTTTGAGAGCGGCGCGCGGTGTTACAAGCAGTTGGCTTGTAGTTATAAGAATGTCACAAAAGTACTGTAGATTCGTGACATTGCAGAGTTCTGCCCTTGATGAAATTAAGTTAGAAGTCATGTGTAAACATTGCAGTTATTTCGCTGCATTCTCAATTGGTAGTGGAAGCAATCACAAAACGATTAGAAAACGCATGCTTTAGGACTACAGTTTGCAGGTTTACAGGCTGAGGGTGCTGTGCTAGTAGTGTTTCCAACCCGGGTTTTCCCGAACCCGAAAACTGTTTTTTTTGGCTATTTTCTACTGCCCGAAACCCGTTTTCATGCAGGTATCAAACCCGGGAATTTTAAAAATCATGGAATGGCTGTTGCATTCACATACTAGTGATTCTGATAACAATAAATTTGCAGATTGGGACGTGTAACGGCCAAATCAGCACGTTTGAACTTCAACTATTATCATGAGGCATGAGGTGCGGGTTTTGCTCGCTGACCACCGGACGTTCGTGGTTGGTCCGTTTATATTTTCGTTCAGTTGACCTATTCAGACGAATCGTGATGTCATTTTGTACATAATAGGTGTCTACGTGAACTTTCGTTTTTTAGCTAACCTAATTAAATAATTACCACGTGAGGTAGTTCTTCAAAGGTATGCGGTAGTTTCGTAGTTACTAGTTAGTTCATTTGTAAGCTGTTGTGTGTTAGTTCATATACAAGCTGTAATTCTTTGCAAAATCGATTCGATCGTTTTCAGTTTGCAATAACTTTCCACAAAATATTTGGCTTTTCTTTAAAAGCGATATAATTAGATTTTTAAGCATGCACATTCAGTTTAAAGATTTTAGTAATCAAAAAAAATCGGAAGCTTAGAGCTATTTCTTATAAAAACAAGGCTCAACGAACACCACAGTGCAGTTTGTGCTCCGTTATACAAAAGGAGGTGGTTCAAGCACCAAAAGCTTGATCAAACATTTGAAATCAAATCACAGAATCCATGTAACCTTTAAGAGCGAAGAGCACAAAAGTATTCCGGCACAGGAAGAGATCTTATAACAAATTGAGAAAAAGGAAATGAGTCTCTTTGAGGCTACAAAGAAGAGGTCAAATAAATTTGAAAAACTGTTCCATGCCTTAATTACAATCAACGACAAAAATTAGTGGAACCAGAGAGGGCTTTTTCAGCCACGGGACTATTTGTCACAAAACTCAGAAACAGACTTAATGATCAAAGTGTGCTTTGATTGTCATGCGTCAGCATTATAACCATCATTGAAAAAATGTGCTTAATTTAATTAATAATTCGCTAATAAAATGCGCATGGACCAACAGTAGCAATTTCACAGTGATATTGAGTTTTTATCGCTCAAAATCGCATTCATTTCAAAACCCGAAAGAAACGGGTTTTCCCGTTTTTTTTTTCTCAGATATCCGAAACCCGGGTTTTGAAGTTTTGCCCCGAATTGGAAACACTATGTACTAGCAAGATCTGCTTGAAGAACTGGTCACGTCACGCAAGCGAGCAAACCACATCAAAAAGTTTTACTTAGATAAAATGTGACCAATCCATGGAAATGCGTCCACCATGTCTATTTGCGTTGTTGTTTTCGTCAGTAGTTACTGTATGTTCTATGTGATAGCTCAGTAATGCCGAACAAATGCTGTGTGCCTTGTTGCAAGGAAAACTACTCTAAAAGCCCGACAGTACATAAATACTTTCAATTTCCCGGTGATGAAGCACCGAAGCAAAAGTGGATAAATCCCATCAGGAGGGACGACTATGTACCAACACAATGCAGCAAGGTAAGCACATATGATATCGCATAAACGCTTTGAATCTACAGACATGGTTTTATTCACAAATGTATGGCAACATTGGTTGTTTTTATTCCCGGCTGGAAGTTAATTGTTAGCTAATGTCAAATGCGATATTCGTTGCTACTGATCTAGTGGGTGAGGATAATGCGGTCCGCGATATTACTGCAAAACGATCTACTCCTTTTGTGCTGGTGGTGTGTTCCTTCCTCTCATATGATAAACTAATGTCCGTAATTTATAAATGACAATATCTCAATAACAGTTTGCGCGCAGCGGTGTGTAACGTTTGAATATTTTTAGGTGTTCGAGAAACGTTTCCCAAAATCTGAAATTCGCTGGGAAACTTCCGCATTTGATGAAAAAACTGGACGACATCTGTCATATCGTCTAAAACTACCAAGACTGCTGCCAGGAGTTGTCCCTTCGCAAATCCCAAGTTGCCCACATTATTTTCAAAAGCTCCGATGCAGAGCAGGGTCGAATGCAAAGAACGGGAAAAATACGATCCTTGCTCAACTTTGGAAGACGTAAAGCACAAGGTGCAAATGGAAAAGTCGTGGCAATTGGCTGACAGTGACACTACTAATGATTTCACTTTTCTCATGTTGCAACAATCAAGTAATTCTGGTGCTTTGCTGAGAAATGTTTAACGATTGACGAGAACATAATACTTACTTGCTGTATGCAGTCCGTCAAACATTCATCGCTGGATAATTTGCAGTTTCCTTTGAAAGTGAACCACTTGTGCAGCAACGAAGCTGTGAGAGACCTTAAAACCCGTGATTTTCAACCTTTCTTATCTCATGCACCCCATTAACCGTTATTCGCATATAACCCCCCTCCCCCCGTAGAAATTTAGTTTGTAAAGAACACTTTTACATCAGCAAACCAAGAAAATAAACTAAACTCTTCACAATTGATAAGCTAAACTACATTACATTTTAAACAAAATCTTAAACACAAAATTCCGCCCTTGCAAATACAAAACTCCTTCCTGGTGGGAAATTCCCCCCAGGTTGAGAACCCCTGCTTTAAACCAATGGTCTTCAACGTTGATCGACCCCTAGTGAGGGATTTTAAGTGTTGTGGGGGCGATTTTGTGACTTACGAGATTTGGGGGGGGGCGATTTCAGTTTCTAGGGGGGGATTTCTGCAAGTTAAAACATACCAAAATTTTGAATAGATTCCAAAAAACATTATTTGTTGCACTGGAATCAGAGCATGTGATGCACTTTTGACTCCATGGTTCGTAACAAAGTCTATAAAGCACATGATATAGGACTCGTGATATAACAAACTAACTTTATTTTGTGTAACGCTTCCCTGCACCAGCTATCAAGAACCATTGAAATTGTCACTCGTTGGGAGTAAAGCATTGCGGTTCTCACGAAGATTACGAATGTGAAATTAGGAAACTACGCAATCGGTCAAACTCCATTTTTTCAAGAGGAAAACTTCAGCTTTGACGATAGTAAAAATGTTACTGTGTATCATACTGTAATTACTGAACGTCATGTTGCGCAAATGTTACTGTGTTTCACATGGATTGGTTTTAAATGTGACATGGTTGCAGACCTCCAAGCTTTAACACAATAACTTTAAATGTGTGTATGCATAACTAAAGTACAGTGATTTGAGCGTGTTTATCGGAAAAATGTTTCTTGTTTTGTAGATCACACTTGAGGCAAAAGCTAACTTTGTTTCAATATGTTTCAGATGTGATGACCAAGTAAGCTTTTCATCTACAATAACACCGAGATATTTCACAGAGTGCTCAAGTTTAGTCTGATGGTTGCCTAGTCTAATTTAGAATTCATCTACTGAATTACGTTGTACCGTCTTTCCTGTCAAACGATACATTGACTTAGCAAAATTTATAGACAGTTTATTTAGGGACATCCAGTGATGTACTTTAAATAATTCATTTTGTTAATACTAAAAACTAATATATTTACGAAAAACTTGTTGATTTGGTGGCATGTAACATATCCCGAAACAATCACATTACGTAACATGTCCACCCTAATGCTGCTGTGTAATAGATTATGTGGCCCTCTAAAAATGGTTAGATGACTTTGTGGACAGCCTATGTGTGCTATAGCTAGGCTATAAAGCAATGGACGGGAAGACAGTGTCCTATAGAAGCACAAATTGTGTGATGTGAACACTCTATGAGACTAGCATATTATTAGCAGACCAATCCGCTATCTGCTGGTTACTGATTCACTACACCTAGTCTGAAAGAGGTCCTTGCTGCTCAGTTGAAGATACGAAAGATGAGTTTGGTGAGGTTGAGTAACACGCACCAAGTCAAAATGATAACTAATCCTACAAACCTGAGAGTTGTTTGAAGTCGGGAAGTGCAATAACTGGAAAATAAAAGAGAGAAAAAGTGTTGGTGGCGTCACTCAACCAAAACTCATCTTTACAATGAAAATATGGGAGATGTTGATCTTTTTGATAAGTTGACAAGACAGTACCGTATTTGGATCCAATCAAGGAAGTGGTTTTGGCCATTGTTTATGTTCACAAATCTGCGATCATTGTACAAATGTGTTGACTGAAGGATTTCACTGTTGGTTTTCGCAAGACAGACTGTGATTCTTTGCCAGAAGGAGCTAATGTTGGAACAAAAAGGAGTGTTAGACCCCAAACAAACAAAGGATTTCTTTACGTTGTAAGCTTAAATGAAAAACATCGCATAGTGGACAAAAAGTGCACAGATACTCAAAGATTGTTTGGTGCATGTGGCAAATGCACCAAATTCATTTGCGAAAATTCAATGTGGGACTTCACCCCGACAGTTATAGCCTAGTGATTATTTAATTAATTATTGATTTTTTGACCATAACTTGCCAACCACTAACGCCAGATTACCAAGCAAAGGTTCTGAAAATGCGCATATTTGCTTAGTATAGTTTAAAGTAAAACATTTAAATTGTCACTGGATCTTTTTCTCAGGGCCTAATTACGTCATCCCGAAATTTCCAAACCTCCCCAGTCGTGACGTCCGAAAAATATTTTAACACTATAGTGCCCGATTTTTAAAAACCGATCCTAGGAGATGTTTTGCTTCTTTAGATGGTTTCAACAGCTCTCTCAGAGCCGGATTAAAGGGTAGGGGGGCCCGGGGCAATTTTTAGTGGAGGGCCCTATGACGCAATTCATGACGTCATCGTTTGTAAAAGTTATGCTTTCGCTGATTAGCAAGGTTCCCGTTTGTTTTTTACGGTAGTCGAGAATGTGCTTACTCAAATT
>JGI24158J21664_10014748_pt1 | contig 10236 bp, 3 predicted proteins | sample Ectturendosymbi3_FD_21664 | JGI IMG/M metagenome (IMG submission 21664) | reverse complement strand
GTGTTTAGCTAGCGCGATGCCGAAACCTGTAATGCCATCAGGAGCTATGAAAAGCGCAAAGCTTCGAACAAGAAAAAGCGCAAGGATCTGGCAGTGTTAGCTAAAACGCAGTGACTGAATCGTTTTTTCTAGCAAAATTTCAAGAAGCAACGTCAAAGCAGTGGCGTTAACAGAACCGTCGTTAGAAAGTCGTCAATAGGGGGTTTTACGTTCGTGCAGGGGGAGCTTGACATTCAAATTTGACAAAACTTCCATTAACTTATAGTGTTTCATATTTCCATTTGGGGGACTTGGAGCTTTGTTTGGAGGCGTTAAGCCCACCAAAATCCCCCGTGCCGATGGGACTGGACGTTAACCAGAGCACCTGAAAGTGAAAACCAAGACATTAGCTTGGAAACAACTTCCACACTTAGCCTGGCTGGCCATATTGACATGTTCTTTTTCCGGTGTTTTTGTTTGTAATCTCTGGTTCCTGCTTATTGTTCGGGTGAATGTTGTTTCTTGCCGAGTCACTCTCTAGCCTCGGGCCCCCCTACCCTTTAATCCAGCTCTGCTTGCAACACTGGAAATTTGTAATGCTATCCGGAGCTAAAAATGACAAAGTTTCTAAGGAGAAAAAGCGCAAAATCTGGCAGTGTCAGCTAAAACGCCGCGACTGAAACGTTTTTGTCAGCAACGCTTTTAAGCAGCAAGGTTAAAACAGTGGCGTTAACCAGAGCACCTGGAAATGTAGGTGAAAATCACGACAAAGTTTCGAAGTACCTTTCATACTCAGACTGGCTGGCCATATTGACATGTTATTTTTCCGGTGTTTTCGTTTGTAATCTCTGGTTTCTGCTTATTGTTCGGGTGAATGTTGTTTCATGCCGGTCACTCTCTAGCCTGTGGAATATTTTTTCCTCGTACAAATACACTGCAGTGTTAAATCATAAACTCTCTTCTCGCAGCTAACTGTATGTGCAGTTGAGCACCGCATTTATTCGATTGTAAGCCGCGGCTTATAATGTTTTTTTCATCATTTCATGCGGTTTACATTCTTTATTTTTTTACTTGATCAACAGGTATATATGACGCTCAGTCTTTTCCTTGGCTACGTTTTGGGAAACGTACGAGTACGCGAAAGTCACAAATGCATCTCAAAGGCTAAGTTTCCTACGTTCAAGTGCGGTTTACAATCGAGGGTAGCTTACATTAATTTTTAACACTATTTCTTGCAGCTTACAATCAAAGGCGGTTAACAATCGATTTAATACGGCAGGTAAATAATCGACTACTGGAAAAAGCAAACGAGAACGTTGCCAATCAGCGAAAATTTAAGTTTTACAAACGATAACGTCATGAAATACGTCATAGGGGCCCTCCAGTGAAAATGGCCCCTGGTCCCCCTACCATTTAATCCGGCTCTGGCTATTGCACAACAGTTCGAGGGTCGGACATCTTACGCAATGTGAATGGTTCGAGATATGGTACATTCTACCAAATCTACAAGCTTTTCGTGAATATGATATTTTTTATTATTGAAAAACTGTCTTCGTGGCCGGATGAAATGACTTCATGGCCGGATGTAATAGCCTGGCGGGCCAGATTTGACCCACGGGCCGTAGTCTTGAGACCTCTGTCTTAAACAACTGAAAGGTAGTAATTCTTGCTGTTGCAGTCAGGGGCTCTGGGTTAATACACGGGCTATAAAAATCTTAACGAGCGTGCTGCCAATGGCACGTCACCACAGTATCCAACATAAAAACAGCCGTTGCGCAGAACAAGCAAAAGGCCCTGCTCCACAGCGCAGGGAAAGGGGAGATGTTCGCCTTCGCCCGCAGGCCATTCGTGACAATCCGATAGGATAACGCGAAAAAAAAACTACCTTCCGCATTGTTTGGGCATACTGTGAATGACTTTTCGAGCTTGTTTTCTTGTTAAGTTGGCATTTGTTTGCTGAAGCATTACTTTTGACACTGTCAGCTATAAACGCAAAAGCTGTTTTTTCAATGAACGCCAACAGAACGTATTGCGTGTTCGCGTTGCCACTGCTTGGTAGAAATGCGCAGCTAGTGTAACTGCTCACAATAACAACACACTTTGGTAGCAATAATATTAAGTAAGTAGTGGTTTGAAAAACAGAGCCACTTTTAAAACTAAGATGTAGTTGCTTAACATAACGCAAAAATCGTCGATGTAAACGATATCATGTGCGACAGATTGATACAACTGTTTCCAATGAAAGCAAAAGTTACTAAACAAAGAGGAACGCATAAAGGTTCAAAAAGTGAGTAAGTCAAAGATACAATAAACGTTTGTCCCCTGTTTCGGTAATAAAAATTTTGTTTACATTTGTTCTTGAAGGATTTAGGCTATATGTATAAGATACGCTTGCGAATAGGATTAGGGACTAGTACAGGTTTGCAAAAAATGCGTTGGAAAATTACATTTCGCATAAACGCGCACCGAAAAACCCATTATATAATGAAGTTTGATCACATGGTTATAACAATGCAGTTTTATAATACGTGATGCAGGAGAAATTGATCAGTTCAGAGTGGGCGCACAGCGGCCTGAACGACAGGTTGTTTTGGGGCCAACGCAGCGTCTTCCGTGGGTAAACGGACATTGCAATCAACTAACAAATAAAGAAAATGCTTTGTAGTCTAAGTAGAAAAAAAAACTGAAAAGTATAATCGAACTGAAATTCCGCGAGAATGGTTTGTTTTCAGAAAAAAGAATNATACTTTTTCCATACGCAACACTCTTAGCATCATGGCGTTTNCATTTTTTCCTGTTTGAGGACCAACACTCCTACTGCATATATTATCGCCATCGTAACTTTGGAGAACCTCTTTTTCCCTGCTTTCGTTTCAAACGTTTCAGAAAACGGTGCATGGTTACAGAGTTATAAATGGTTAAATGATCATTCCGAAGAAAAAAAACAGTTATATCATACAGTATTTATATTTAAAGCACGATCGAACTATAAAACAAAGCAATGATGGACCTGAAGATTTTCTGGATTTAGAAAAAACATTTGACTGTATTCACCTCACTTTATATTAGATTAACAAAAAAGCGAAACAAGAGCTTCATACAACAAAATAACTGACGCAATTTCTTTCAAACAATATTATGCACGCAGTGAAAAGAACAGAAATAAACTATTTCGCTTTACATCCGTTTTTGACTCAGATCTACAAAAATAAGTTGCAACAATTGTGTTTATACATGCTTTTGTGCGTAAAAAGTATCCAATTTCAGTTCATCAAAATAAGGACAGGTTTTCATTGCATTGTGCACACACAAACGATGAAAAACTTCGACTGGGTCGAGGTTTCGACATAGCTGAACTAGATCCCTTCTTGCAAAGACTTATGTAAATAAAGTATTCAACAAAAGAGACGCCGCGCAAGAAAATGTCAACTATTTGAAAGCACAAAAGTCAGTAATCAACTTACGAAGTGTGCTTAGTCTTCAAGTTAGCTCCTCACATGCACAACTACAGCAATTTCATTATGTTGCAACGATAGGTGTAGCCCCTGGGGCCAGGGGCGCCCAAATTTTCAGCATATCTACCGTAGTCATTTTGTTCTTTGAGAAGCGGTATTCCGAACAAGAATACTGTTGCTCACATCAAATCAAACATTTTGCCCGCCCCAAAATTTTGTGTAGGCTACGTCACTGGTTGCAACTACTGCGCTTAAAAAATGCGAGCAAACAAAGTAACAGGCATAATAGTAAAGATTTCTAGTGATTAATCCCGTGCAACGATGAGCATCTTCAAAAGGTTGATCTTTTGCAAAAAGGGCAGAAAAGGCAGTACTTTGAAAAAGTGTCAGAAAGAGGCTTCATTCAAGATCATCCTCAAACATTGACGAATCTGACGAGCTGTCATCCACTTTTTTGTTGGAAGGAACACCAGGGCTTCCGGAAAAATGTTGACTGATCTTCTCCAAAGCCTTCGCCAAAGGATCTCTCAAGCTAGCCAAGCCTTCATTAAATTCATCGGCTAAGCTGCTTTCGTCATCTTTCCATGATAAAACGGGAACGTCGAATACACTTTCACTTGCGAAATTTTGCGTTTGCTTCAAAATGTGCTTGGGCGAACCCGGAGATTGTACGTTCTCACTAGTGTCTTCTGTGTTACTGACACCAGAAACCCCTTCGCCCGAGTTTGCATTTGCAGCAGATTTCGCGGTTCTTTTCAGTGGGAAACCTGCTGGTGGCAATTCAAAAGCGTTTGCTGCCAATGACATGAGCCTTGCTGGCCATCCAGTTTCATGTTTTCCCAATTCATCCAAAGTTTTGATGAGAACGCTTCGCAATAGCGTTTTGCTTGGAGACAACTGGTGGTTTTCTCTGCCAGGCATATTAGGAATAGGTTCACGAATCCGAATGGCTCGCTCCGGAACTCCTGCGAAATGTGTGGCATCCAGTAAACGTTTGCTTGACAGTGAGTTCAGCTTTTCTTGAATCTCTTCATCCTCTCTGAAATCTTTGAGACCTATGGAATAAACAATTTCGAACACTTTTGTAACGTCAAATGTTGGATGTTGCTCTAGGACAGCTAGCGTTTTTTGGCAATATTGCAAAGCTTCCATATGCTCTCCTAAATGATACGCAACTTCAGTGCAAATCAACATATGAAGTGTGACGGCTTCTTTTTGATGCTTTTCCATCAACTCGTCAAAGCTACAATTCAACATGCACATCGCCTTCTCGCATTTGTCAAGCACGGTTTCCAGTGATTCACGGTACAAACACTTTTCCAAAATTGATGTAAAAATAATTTGGTTAATTTTCGATGATTCGTCATTCATTTTTGTCTCTTCCTGGCATTGAACTTTCTGCTTTTTGACAATATGCTGCATGACATCCTGTAAGTAAATAACGATGATGAGAAAGTCCCGAGCGCTCCGCGATCCTATCATTTCAATAATGCTATTTGTGTATTCTCCTTTTTCGTATTTGCCGCGAGGCACCGAGTCTTCTCGGCCTTCTTGAGAACTGTAAGTTTTCAGTCTGACCTCGCACGACAATGCCATCGCGTATTTGAATTTGTGCCTGAACTCACTGGGTAACAAAAACGACAGCCGGTCGATTGTCTCGTAAGAATCTGAAGATGCAACGCCATAAAAACGTTCCAAAGCCGCAACGCAGGTACCTGTTGCTCGATATAAAATACGTTTTATGTTGACGTCAGCGTTATACGTCATGATCATCAAGCTTTTCGTCACGTTAAACTTTTGCAAATCGTCTTTGACAATTTTAATAAACTCTGCAGAAAAACCTTCTTCATTCAGCTTCTTTCTCATATTCTCGGTGAACTGTTTGTACAGTGCCTTGTCTCCCGACACGTAGCAATTTTTGACAATTATATCACCAAGATGATAACCATTTTTCAAATTTTCATCAGACTCCATATATTTCAGCATTTTGTTCATTGGTTTGATGAGTTCTGTTTTCCATGGTCGACCGATAGGGTTGTGAGAGGCATGGGGAAAAAATGAATCAGGACCCACTCCTGATGGGGTAAAAGCATCGAAAAAACATTTCAAACTTTCAATAGCTGCATCATAGATTACTGTTTCGCCTATGTTTACGACTACCAGTTGAAATATGGTTGCCAGCCAACGGAAATGTTCCATGACAGCTTCGTAATTATCAGAGTCTTTGATATCTTCAATCCTGTCCTCGAGCACTATCAAACTTTCGAAATCTGAGTAAAGTGTAACTTCCGACCGGGAAGGCGAACCTATTGCAACAAGAGCATGACGACATGGGGCAGCACCAACCACCTCCTCGCAAAACTGTGAAATATTGTGCATTATGTTCAGGAATGTATCAGTAATATTTTTTTGAATCGTTCGAACAGCGCTGATTTTCGTTTCTTCCTCTTTTCGAAGATCGTTTCCAAAAGAATTGTCAGAAATTCGATTAAGGTTTTTAATTTTTTGTTCTGATTTTTTCCTCATTGCGTTGAGTTCTTTACGAACGATTTTAGACTGATTGATTAAATCTGCCTGTTTTTGTCGAGCACCAGCAAGAACGAGAACATGCTCACAAAGCTCTCGAAGATCTGCTTCAACATCAGCAACATTGTCTGGATTTCTGGCCAAAGCTGCATTGAATAAGATTGCACTTCGGATCAAAGATATTTTGTCACGACTTTTACTGCGATACAAACGACCAAGCTGGTGGATGACTTTAGCAGCTTTCTTGGGGTTAGTTTCTTTAAGTTCTTTTTGGTTTTCTTTGTGATCACATAAACCTTTCAACTTGTTGGTCAACATTTCCTCTTCTGCTTCAAAGCAGGCTTGTTGGACAACATGATCAGCTATTTTTTCGACTGTCTGATTGTGATTAACACCTTCAGTTTCGTTTGACTGCATCTTGTTTCATGAATATTTTTAAAATGTTGCAATCAAATTCAAACATGGAGTGGATGTGCCGCTACTTATGAATTAGATGCAGTTATTTTGCATGCCTTCGGTCCATCGTATGCCACGAAATGTTACTCATTTCCACAAGTGAACTTTTAATAGTGTAAACAACTTCGGCTCCTATTTCTGTAAAAAAAAGTAATGATTTTCGGTATGATCAACTAAATTGATAAAGCTTCCAGCTGCTGAACTATATTGAAAGTATTTTTTATTTATACATATTTGGAAGTTTTAGTCACTTACAATTGCCTCGTGTTAATGTTTATTCAGCATACAACAAATATCTGTACTTTCGTGCGTTACGCATTAGTGCTTTTATGATTTTCTCAGTATTTACAAAATTGTCAACCGAAGAGTATTTACAACGGAGTTACAGAAACGTGGCCTTTACGTGTGATATTGAATGACTCGTGGTATTTTTACAGCTGCGTATGACTCAAATTGGCTCCAAGCTGCTGAATGAGACAGTAGGCTACTAAGCAAATTGGTTTCAACGTGAAAAAAGGCTCCAAGTTGCAGCTGCTTATTGACCTGCGTTTCGAGATGGATACCAATCGCTCCAAATCCGTTTAGCTTGGGTCCAAGGTTGGATCCAGGCGGTAAGTTTAGAGGGAGCGATTTCAGTAATATTTGGCAGTCACGTCTCATCACCGGTTCACTACTGCAAGAGAGATGAAGTATAATTAGAACCATAACCAGGGGGGCGCAGGGACACCCTGGAAAAATGTGTTGGACATAATTTAAAAGTAGTGGGCATAGTTCAAAAATTTGGGCCCCTCTCGGAAAACTCTTCGCCCCTCCTTGTGTACCAAGCAGGTTACGGGCCTGAGTATACTTCACAACACTGCTGTCACAAAACAATTGACGACACAATGGCCTTATATCGCGAATGCTGTTTTCCGAATTCTACAAAATAATGGTGAAAAAGTTACTTTCGTAAGTTTAAGAAAGTTTAAGTTTAATTAATGTTGTACATGTGTTTCACTTTTGTTGTTGATAGATTTCTGTGAAAACAATCGCACATGTCCGCTCCTAAAGACTAATTCTTTTATACCAGGTGTTCCCATGGTCGCGACCCAAAAAAGGGTCGCGCTGAGTCAAAGAAATTCAGAAAGAACTTAACAACTTGCAGCCAAAAATTATACACACAATAATTTTTCATTTTTTATTTTTTTTCAAAATACGCTCTTCGAGGCTTGGGTCGCGAGATGCCCACCAAACTCAAATTTGTGCCCATGTCGTCAAGGCATGAAAAACATCTGCATACTTTGGTTATCATCCAAAATTGAACAAGACCTACCAAAGACAGCGTGACTCGAGTCAGTGACTGCTCGAGTCACGTTAAGAAACGATGTTGTGATGACTCAACTCGAGTCACGATTTGTACAGAATGACTCGACTCATAATGCATGACTCGAGACTCGCGTCAGAACCATTTTTATAAAATCTCCAAACGTGATATTGACAAACAAATGAAATATTTTGTTGTTTAACTTTAAACTATGCGATTTTTCAGGGAATCCCCACAGCTTAAAAGCACCTTATATCATTAATTCACAAATGTTTTGAAGCGGGTACAAAAAGATGGTCCCCAATTCTCACAAGCTACACAACAACTAAGAACATCGTTGGTATCCCAAACATTTTTTGTATGCTGCGCGCTAATGTTTGACCCTGTTTTGTCTATCGGTAACGAGATCCGAAAAAAGAATATCTGAAAGGTATTCCCAGCCTGCCTAGAAACAAAAGGTTCTTACTAGACTAACAAGTAACAATTCAAGTCCCAAGATAGGAGTCTAAAAATAGATAAATGAAAATCATGCTTCCAAACGAAGCTGGTGCAGTTACATGTACATGGAAAGCATGTTTACTGCTGAAGCGACAATTCAAAAACAACAAATGAATGGAGGCATTTGTTATAACATTAAACCCATTTCAGGTATCCCTGCTGGCTATCGTGGAACACAATCTGCTAATCGCATGATAGATTCACGCTTGCCCTAAAAATCTTAGTTTTGGGGCCCCACACAGGTGCGACCTTTTTGGCCGTTTGTCTGAAAAGCATGAAAGTGTGCCCCTCGTATGAGTAGTTTCCCCTCAAAAATGTATCTCTTGTGGTTCCGACTTTGGTTCTACGATTGCCTCAGATCTTCAACAGAAATTAAAGACTTTTCTACGTTCTTCTCAAAAAAAAGCAATGCGTTATTTTCTTGGTATTTATAGTGGTTTCGTGTAGATCAGAATTCTTTTCATTAAATTTCCGTGAATTCTAGCGTCTTTTGTAGGTTTATTTTTCGGATACATGCATTTTCATGCGGAGCCGTGCTGCCGCCTTTGAAAATATCGTCAAGTTGTCCATCTGATCAGCGGTACTTAAACTCCTTTGGTGTAGTAACCAGTGCACATATTTTATGGACCAAACAAGCACAATCCATTCAGTGGACACGAGGTTTATTCATGGCGTTTTTAAGTTGTCATTTTTCAAGCAATACAATTTAGTGTTTTAAATCCTTTATGCCAAGGGTGGCCAACCAGTCACAGACCAACAGCCACATTGCTTATTTTGTTACCGCAAAGAGCCACATCATACACATTGGCACACATGAACATCACCCCATCTCTTCCTCACTCAAACACGTAACCTTTGCTCAGCTACATTCGTTGTAAATATGACACACAATCAACATGACAATGACAGAACTTTGAAAGCCATTTATTGTATTGCATGTTATTTAGTGGGACATCTGGTAATTACGTAAGAGCCGCGTGAAACCGGGTAAAGAGACACATGCGGCTCGTGAGCCGCTGGTTGGTCACCCCTGCTCTACGCTATAGACCAGTGGTTCCCAACCGGTGGGTAGCGACCCCAAAGTGGGTCGCGGAGTAGTGGCTGTGGGGTCGCGAACAACAGCCTTAATAGTTTGTTTGAAGTCTCGAACTTTTAGAACTTCGTATATCAACATTTCGTTACATTAGCAAAACCGAAACTCAGACAGAGCTTTAAGGAAGTTCACATTATCTCCATTATAATCCTATTTGATTTCTCCTTTATAGTTTCAATCGACCTGATTGTAGAATAGAGTGCTGCGCGGGGCGGGCTAACCCGATGTGCGGGTGCTGGCGCGGGTTGAACTTGGTGCAGGGCGGGTGCGGGATAAGAGTTCGGTCATAAAGTCCAAAAATCTAGGGTAGTGAATACTGTTTCAACAAGTTTTGAAACTACTGCAAAACAAACGACCGAAAAGTCTCATCGAAAAAAAACGGGTTTTTGCGTCGTTCTGTTAAAAAACGTATGAACCACTCTAAAGCCACATTTTAATTAGATCTGAAGCAAGTCATATGTTTTTCAAAATAAAACTAAAATTATTTGCAAATGTGGCAAGGGGGCCTCAACAACTGTTTTGGGGCACCATTCTCAGAGTTTGCGTCAGGCCCCTAAATTCTAATATCCATCCCTGTCCATGAGGCTGGATTTTCAACCACTGACCACATTGTGTAGTGGTGGTAGCCTATAAGATCAACCCAACATTGAAATTTGATTAAAATTTATATGGCAGTAAAAACTTAAACAACTTTACACAGTAGGTCTATCACAAAACTACAAATCTTTAGTATGTGCTGTCGCTGAACAACTACAGTAATCTCCCGGTTAAGTTCGCACCCGTTAAGTTCGCATCCCAGTTAAGTTCGCAAAAAATATTCAAAAAATCTGGATTCAACTTTTTCACTAATTTATTGGTATTTGCAGTGAGTCAAACATGGCAACACAACTTGTCATGAAAAAAGTTAAACAAGCAACAATATGGTG
>JGI24158J21664_10014747_pt1 | contig 10236 bp, 9 predicted proteins | sample Ectturendosymbi3_FD_21664 | JGI IMG/M metagenome (IMG submission 21664) | reverse complement strand
ACCAACACGCGTTCAATCGAAGCCGAATAGCTACTTTGCTCTAAGACAGTGTTCTTAACCTGGGTTCGATCGAACCCCTAGGGTTCGACGGAGCCATTTCAGGGGTTCGACGACAGTCATCTGAAACACGACTAAAAACGTGGTTATATCACAGCAAGCTAACCATGGTCGCCTTTGTAGTAACCCATTTATACTTTTGTTATATTGGGCAAAAACGGGGTTCGACAAAAGCTTGGAAAACTACGTAAGGGTTCGGCGGGTTTGTAGAGGTTAGGAACCACTGCTCTAAGACACCGACTTCCTAAGTAGGTCTACAAAACCTGTGCGCGTTTAGACTAAGACGTCAATCTTGTCCAGTTCTTGAAAGACTGATTCACGTATGGAATTGATAATGCAAACGCTGGAGTCCCTCGACGCGTTTGAAAAATGTTTGGATTTTATCTCACTTAACACTATGAAATGCGACTGCGGCAGCATTTTTTGTACGCTACTTGCACTAACCCTGTTTCCCATAAACGATTAGGTATTCTACCCAGTTTTCAGAGTTAATAATAAAATTCACAAATGTTTCAAAGACAATTTTTTCAAGTGGGAAAGTTATACATACCCCCTAACCAAACTTGCATATGTTTGACTCACTCAATCTACGCAAAATGTGAAAACGGTTGTGTGCAGTGGCGTACGCAGAAAATCCCCGAGGGGGGGGGCGGGGTCATGCCCCCGGGAAAATTTTGCAAACTTACACCTAAAAATACGCATATTTGTGCATTCTGGAAGCAAGTTTTAGACAATCCTGTTTTTACATTTTTTATTTTTAGGGTCTGAGGGGGTGGCCATGGAACAGTGGCCTCCGTACGCTAGCGGTTATGTATTTGCGAAAACGAGGCCACAATCGGTCATCACCACAGCTCTGCAATAAGTTAAGAAATAGGCCTACTTGTTGCCGCAGTTGCACACAACAGTTGGTTAGTTGACCTAGCCCAGTGGTTCCCAAAGTATGGATCAAAACCCAAAGAAGAGTGGAGAAGGGTGAAAAAATGGGTCGCGCAAGGGTGATCCAAACCTGAGTTGTAGGTTTTCAACGTTACCACTGCTTGTCTGCGTCTGTTTGTAGTGTAGATACTTGAGAAAAGTGTAGATTACTGACATTGAAAACGAACTTAGCAACTTGCTGTCAAAAATCATCCACACAATCAGATTTTGTCATACGTATGAGGCTTGGGTCGTAGGTGTTTACCAAACTCAGATTTGGGTCGCGCTCAAAGATGTTTGTGAACTAAGCGGTTGAAGCCTTTCTTCAAATCCATTAGTGTATAGCAAATCCAATCGACTACGAAAAAATTCAATTTAGTTTCATTTTGGTGTTGGTCACATGCGCTTTATCGAGAAAAGATTGCAAGCTATCTGTAAGTAAATGGCAGTATCAATGGCCTCAAGATTACTTACAAAATAAAAAGCGTCTTTCTACTTTCGTTGGATTTTTGTGCTGTCTCTTCGCGTTGCGGCTGAGTGCTTTCAAATTTACTGTAGGATAAGGTGGCAATTAACATCAGCTGAATGTTGAAACACTTTCAAACTATGCACAGGTCTGATTCTGATTACTTGGCAAAACAGTTTTTTACTCGCCGGCAAACAGTTTTTTACTCGCTGGCAAGATAAAGATTACATCACCGGGATACAGCAAGCTGGTGCGTCAGAAACAGCTGAGAAAGTCGTTACTCCTTGTTTTTCTTTCGATTAGTGATTGCAAGCGCGTATATACAACTTTGTATTTCATTATCACCAACATCCACGTGAAGCTCAAACCTCTGGTAAAGGTCAGCCATGACATCAATTCTCCAGCATTTACACTATACACAACGTTTCATCAATCATGGGCAACTGGTAAACCACACTGCATCAAGTTCGACTAAAAGTTGAAGTAGAACAGGTTTTTCAAGCTGTTTCATTGATTTGCACTGATGCATTTGTTTGGCTTACACATCAAAAGCTTGATTAACCTAGAAATTGTTAGTGCTACTTTCGGAATTGGGGGGGAAATTTCCCCCCTTGGCTACGCGCCTGCCTAAAAACTAAATACTGTAATAGTAAGTAGCATGGTGAAAACGTACCGACATCTTGACCATGTTGTTCTGTGTTCAAATACGTCTAAGCTGGGAATTAAAACTTAAGTGTTCGATTTAATAAAAAGTAGCAACGGTGTTTATTCTAAGCCAAGCAGTGCTGGAAGTTAAGTTTGGAAAGAGTTTCAAAAGAAAAAACGATTAGGTGAACATTCATTGCACTGCTTTAAGAAATTATTTCACTCACGTGGTAGTCTCAGGAAGGAATCCTTGTGTGCCCGCATATATCCCCTTCCTAGGCTTGATCACAAGGTCTTACCCCAACCCTAATCCATTACTGTGCACAAGTTTTCAAAAACGCAGTGTTTACTCTGTAGTCTGTATTATGCCTATATCTTTCTTCCACTGCATAGGACGTCTGGAAATGGTTTAACTTGCTCAGCATTTTTACGTTTGCGAAGTTCGAAGCCAAATCACTGCCTTTCCGCGAGCGACTTCAGATTCTGCCACACTACAAGCGCCGTTTTCTTTTTTCGCAGACACTGCCTTGCTTTTCCAAATGCAATCAGCAGGGCTGGATTAAGGGGGGTCAACGGGAGCAATTGCCCCGAGCCCTCCGCTCCAAGGGGGACCCCCGATGACATTTATTTGTTTTAAATAAAATATTCATTTGAAAAATTGTCGTGATTCAAAAGAGATACAAGAATACAAACTCTATATTCCGATGTTGCTTAAGCAGTGGCGTAACTAGAGGTTTGGACCAGGGGGGCAAAGCTTAGTTGAAAGGGCCCACTGGTCACCGTAGAGGACCCACTAGCCAAAACTCAGAAAAAAGTTAAGAAATGATAGTGAATCTCTGGATGTCGTGGATGTCTATACTAGCTAAAAAACGAAAACATCCCGAAAAACGCAAAAAACAACCTAAAGAATACTAAATATCAAAATGTCAACTAAAGGGTGCCCAGTTTTACATTGAGCTTGCCAGGAGGGCGGCTCGTCCCCTTGCTCCCTGTCAGTTACGCCACTGTGCTTGATTATCATTAAGGATTTCTCTGCAAATTTGACTTTCTGCCAGTTTTAGTAATCACTACTGAATATAAATATTTTCGGTTTTGTTTTGTTCACTGTAAATATATTTGATTTTTGCTTGTAACTTTTCCTAATAAATGTTCTTTTGGCATGGGTTTATCTACTCGTGCATCACGCCTGCTGCACAAATGTCGCGAAAACGATACTATTTGCGTGCTTCAGCAGCAAAGCTAGTTCTCCTGTGGTGGCTGTTTAGTATCAATTATTCTGTAACTTCTTGTGCAGTCTGGAGGTAGCCGCAGCCGAACTGCGACCTTTGTTTCGTCATAAAGTGTAATGCACGCTGGAAACGAACTTTTCCTCCGATGGCTACTGTTCTTGCGTTACATCGTAAACATATGAAGCTAGTCAAGCCATTTACACCACATGTTGTTGCGTGGTCCGTCAGAAAAGGTTTTTGATCAGTCGATTTGTAGAACGAAAGAGCAGAAAACGAGATTGGAGTGTTTAGCTAGCGCGATGCCGAAATTTGTAATGCCATCAGCAGCTAAAAATTGCAAAGTTTCTAAGAGAAAAAGCGCAAGAATCTGGAAGTGTTAGCTAAAACTCTGCGACTGAAACGTTTTTTTCCAGCAAAGCTTTTAAGCAGCAACGTAACATACGGTGGCGTTAACCAGGGCACCTGAAAATGTAGGTCAGTGCTTTTCAAAAGGGGTTCCGCAAAACAGGTAGTGGGGTTCCGTGAGTTTGAAGGGTTCCGTGAGGGTTCCTCGTTTTAAGGGGAAATGATTTCTTGCTTCAGTATGTTGATGCTTCATTGTGAAGTTTTTTAGATCACCGGGCCGCATTCAGACTCCAAGTAGGCCAGTTAGTTGTACAGGAGGTTGAGTGCAGATGGCGGAACAAGAAATATTGATAGTTGTTGCATCACTTGTTCATTGTTATGTAATCACGAATAACGTTATTGTTGCATCATAGTTATACGATGTTGCCGGTGTGCAGTTCACAGTACTATACATCGGAGTCAGGATTTCCAGGTTGATCCTTTTTGGGGCCAAATTTCAGAAATTTGGTCCCAAATAACACTTGCTAGCCCCAAAATTTCCTTTTGGCCCTTTTCCAGGATAGATTTAGCCCCTTGCAAAAATTAGATCTGACCACCCCGTGTCCTGTCTTACAAACCTTATTATTTCACATTTTTGACTAAATTGATTGCAGATTTTCACTAAATTCCTAAATATTGAAGGTTTTCCATTAGAAAATTTTGTTAGGATCCTTAGAGTTTCTGAGTTAATGTGAAAGTAAGTTCATCAGAATACCTACTAGGCTGAGTGTTACTTGCTGCAATTGCAGAGGTAGCAGTGAGAACTGTAACGTTACCTAACTTGCTGTTATTTATTGGTGGTGCGCATGTTTGTTGGTTTTGTTCAGATTGTTGTTTATCGCTTTAGCATTTATCGAGGATGGTAAATTTAGCTCACTTATGGCTACACTTGGAAATTAAGTTGTTCTGTTACGATCTTTCATCACGTATTTGTTTTGTTGTTGAGCTACAGTTGCGATTGAGGAACACTGCCATTTCATAAATTGCAAAGTATGTGTTCATATGACTTTGTAACTGCTGATAAATTTGGAGAAAATGGTTGACCCTTTTTTGGCTCCTTGTCTTAGAATTTGGCTCTTTTCTGGATTAGATTTGACCTCTTGGCAAAACGTATGTCTGGCAACTCTAACCGAAGTAGTAGAGTGCAGTGGCGTACGCAGAAAATTTCCGAGGGGGGGCAAAGTTTCGTCACAAATCAACTTTAGGGGAAGTGCCGAAGGCACGACCATTCTAAGGGGTCCGGGGGCATGCTCCCAGGTAAATTTTGCAAAATTACACCTAAAAATACGCATTTTTGTGCATTCTGCAAGCAAGTTTTAGTATAATGCTTTTACGAGACTTATCAGCCGGTGAGACAGAAAACTGAACTTTTGTTGTCTGAGGTTCATGAAATAAACCTATATGCGTGCTTGGACGTTATAAGTTTTAAGACATGTATCGCTTATCGAAGACTCTTACTGAAGTTTGTGGGCTCAAATCTCACGCCAGCCAAAGCTTTTTTCTGGTGTTCATTGTTACCTATGTTAAGTTACTTAACAGCCACGTGTGAAGTAATTTTGTCAGTGAAACAAAGAAATCGTAAAATGAAAATAAGCAGAGGAAACGTNCGGTAGTCATAAAAATTTGTGTAGTGCGTATATCAGTGACCAGAAAACAAAGTCAGTTTATTTTAAATTGAGGTCCTTGCTCCCCCTTAGTTNCGCCGCTGCCGAATGCTGTTTATACATTTTTTTATTTTTAGTGTCTGAGGGGGGCATGGCACAGTGCCCCCCTCCGTACGCTAGTGGTAGAGAGTAGACTACGGACTAGAGCTGCTGTTCAGCCTTTGTGGGAATAAAGTAAAACAGTGTGAAACCCAACTTTTTACTATTTAGTCAAGCAAGCTGAAACAAAATCGCATATTTTCTTATGTGAAGCGAAATAATAACAGCGAAGGTGTGGACGGTAATGAGCAATGTAGTTCAAATGTAAACGATGCGTCTAATCCACAGCGGACCAAATGTACTTCAACTGCCAAAGAAAATGGGACGACACACATTTCAGATACGGGGTCTGTTTGCGAAATTTTGAATGTAGCAGATACGTTCCAGAAATGCAAGAACAACCGAGTCATTAAATTTTTTTGCTTTTTAATAACTGTTTATGTTAAAGGAGGTTCCATGACAAACGCGAAAGTATATCAGGGATTCCATGATGACAAAAAGGTTGAAGAGCATTGATGCAGGTGAAACTCACGACATACGTGTTTCGAAGCACCTTTCAGACTGACTGGCTGGCCGTATTGACTGACTGGCTGGCCATATTGACATGTTATTTTTCCGGTGTTCTGTTTATTGTTCGGGTGAATGTTGTTTCTTGCCGAGTCACTCTCTAGCCTGTGGAAATATATTTTCTTAGTAAGAATACACTGTAGTGCTTATATCATAAACTCTCTTCTCGCAGCTAACTGTATGTGCAGTTTAGTATCGTATTTATTCGATTGTAAGCCGCGGTTTATAAAGTTTTTTCATCATTTCACGCGGCTTACAATCAAGGGCGGCTTACATTTTTCATTTCTTTACTTTATCGAAAGGTTTAGATGACGCTCAGTCTTTCCTTGGCTACGTTTTGTCGACCGAACTATTCTTTCACATTCGATTTTCTTCAGCATCACGTGCACATCCATCTCAGGAGGGATTATGATAAACAGAAGGCAGTTGCAGTGGTGTAAGCATCATTAATACCGGGGTTGCCAATTAACGGGAAACGCACGAGTACGCAAACCTCGCGAATGCATCTAGGCTAGAGGCTTAAGTAGGCTAACCTATGTTCAAGTGCGGTTTGCAATCAAGGGCAGCTGACATTAATTTTCAACACCATTTCGTGCGGCTTACAATCACAGGCGGCAAACAATCGAGTAAATGCGGCAGGCACATAATCGACAACCGGAAAAAGCAAACGAGAACGTTGCGAATCAGCGAAAACAATTTTACAAACGATGACGTCATGGGGGCCCTCCAGTGAAAATTGCCCCGGGCCCCCCTACTCTTTAATCCGGCTCTGGTAATCAGATCAGCATCATTCTACAATATTCCCTTAATTTCAAGCTTATCGATATTTTCTCTCCAATGTTTTGGTAATTTTACAATTTACCTCAATTCAAACTCTGCCAAGGAAACCATGAGATGTTGTGAATCGCATGATGAAAAGCGACGAATAATGGAGCAATGAAAATAACAGCTTTTCACCAAACTCTTTTAATTTAAATATTCTTACTGAAAGATGTGCATTTTTACAACAATCCCAACGTTTATTTAGAACAGGTTTTCAAATTGCAGAAACATGTACATATGAGAAACGAACAAAGACAGTGACAGACCGACAACATTGCAGCGGAAGGCATTACTATCACTCGACATATAACATTTTGTTCCAGTGCACACGATATTGGTGCATTGCTAGAAATGCTGAGCAGGGTAAGACTAGAACAGTAAATAAAGCATGAATGACGTTTTGACCAATCAAAAGTTAGAACATAGGATATGTGTATTTGGAACGTTCGTAGAAACCTTTTGTTAGACTGTTCGAAGCTTACCAGCAGAGCTTCTTACTAAGGATGTAGATGTGTGGAAAAAGAAAAAAATATCATGTGAAAGTACACAGGGTTCCCACAAATTTTCAAAATCCATTTTCCATACTTTATCAATACCTTTTCGATACTAAATCGAAGAACTTTAATACCATCAATTATATCTTCATTTTTCCAAAATTTTATTCATGGAACACAAAGCAAAAACACCTGCAAAACTGTCAGCGGTAAAGAACAAGATTTGAATAACCAAATGGATGAATTTGCAATTTTCCATATTTTTTAATGCTTTATGTACATTTTGGACAAATACAATACTTTTTCAAAATCTTGAAAGTCGATTTCACAATTCAATACTTTCAATACCGCGTGGGAACCCTGACTACACCGTAAATTTCAAATAACTTTGTTTTTTACTGCTACGATGCGGCAAGATCAAAAAACGTACACGACATCACAACTTTCGTACCCACTATTCACTTCATGTACCATATCGCACACAAGATTTTAAAACGCAAAAAACGGCAATGACTTACTGAACATCTGCAACTTAATAATTCAAGCTGGTGGAAGATTGTAATGAAAAGTTGAGAAACCTTTGAATAGCAACGTTAACAGCGATTTCGACCTGAAAATGCTAACTTTTTGCAAACGCACATGGGTTTGCACGATCTCATTAGAAACTGGCAAGACTATATAGGTGGAAGATGTGTTGTCTTCCCACACTGTGGAAAGGAAACACAATAGGTTTTAAGCCGCAATGGTTCATAAGCGGGTGATACCCAGCGTCACCAAACGCAACTCTACCTCTTACAGTACAAGCGGCAAGATTCTTGAAATCAATGCAGCAGTCAAACCTAGGCAGCAACATATAGTGACAAAGTTTGCTTTAAAAGCAGGACACAGGTTACACAATCTCGAACATACTTCAGAAAGGAAAAGATGAAAAGGCGCCTTGATCGCTGATTATAGTGCAATAGGTTTAACGAAAGCAAAGAACATTCTTGTGCAACAATGTAAAGACACACTTTTATCGGAAACATCTCAAAGTGACATTATAAATATGACTGTGATGATATACGTTCGCAGTGCAAATGGCGCTGCCCTGACAAATCGAATTCCGTCAACGTGTAATTGATTTGAAATCACGCACTGTGAGGCAAGCGTTATGAAACGAGGTTTTCTGGGCAGTGGCCGATCACTTCACCCTTCATAAATGGATATGGTACAAGCAGTACTTTGGTGCATGAGGAACATGCATGAGTATCCGAGAATTGCATACAGAGAGGTATCAATATTACTCGTGTTATTCAATACCACTGTTAAGTAGTCTTTAAGTGCAAGCAGTTTAAGGCAAAGTACAGAAAGCACATCTGAACTGCATATAGCGAAAGTGTAATAAGTTAATAACAATTCAAATTATTGTCACAAACGGATGAAAAGCGAAGCGAAACAAGGCGGAGAGTGCATCACCAACCATAGAAGTGAACGCAATTTCACTATTCACCGAATCTCGGTGAAGATCCACGAATCCCGAGACTTCATGCTTGCGAAGATTTAGAACGGAAACTCTGTTGGACATGGTGTTCAGAAGACCGTCGAAGTTCAAGATTGAAGATTCTTCCAACGCAAAGATGGCGGTCTGTCATAAACGAATATCAGCTCAATCAAAAACAATGTCAACGAAGCATTGTCTCCACTCAGGGGCGGATTAAGGTTGTGTGGGGCCCCTGGCTGAAACTTAATGAGGGGCCCTTTCTACATATACAAACCTGTCGTTAATAGGGAAGAAATATATGGACGAATTGAAGTATTGTATTATTGAAACAAAAAAATCTTGAGCAAAAAAAACTAATCGTCAACTAATATGGACGTCACAATATGAACCAAACTCATTGATTTCAAGTTTCTATTTCTTGCTGTAGACTTGAAACCATATCGATAAATTTTCAAAAAACACCGGTAGAATGTTTTGAATATACAGTGGCACTCCGTCGACGACCACTTTAACGCGGTCTTCCCTATGCTAATGCAACACCTTTTGTTTCACTAACGCGACCACCCCAGTATGCATACCGCGACCACAGTCCAGCTTTTACAAAACTGCTAATCGAGAACCGCGCAACACGACCACATACTCTATCGGTATCCTTACGCTGGAAAACTGGTAACCTGTCAGCAGCAATTTGCTCAGCTGCGTCACGTTGACCTGAAGCATCGTGGATACAGGTATGTAAGCGTGAGTGCAAGCGCAGTAAGTGCCAATGTGGAGTAACAAACTCATACTGCAAACTCTTCTGGAATTTGTACTGCCGACATCGACTTTTTCCGTTGTGTGCTTTTATACTACAGTAACGATAGGCTATGGCAGCACGTAAGACAAAGCTAAATAACTTTCAATGAAGGAAATAATTGTAGAAATGAATTGCTCGCGCCAATACATGAAACCTTTACGAATTGAAGTGTGACGTGACCACCCCAGCCCCTAACACGACCAATTGAGTGCAGTCCAGTGAGTGGTCGTGCTAGCGGAGTTCCACTGTGTATATATATATCCATATGACATTTTTGGGGTAAATAAAATTTTCTTTAAAATTTATTTTCAGAAAACTCAGCTTTTCATACCAGATTTCCCAGTTGACATTGTGTATTGTGTAAGGCAGTCGTTTTCAACTTTTTTCATGCAGCAACCCAATTTAACCTAACAACCCTCTTCCGAAGATTTCCAATTGGGCATATGAAATGCAGTTATGTTTGCACAATAGAAAATCACAATGACTAAAAAATAACGTACGATACCACTATGTTGAACAAAGACTCATTTATTAAATTCATGCACATGGCAGCATCAGTGAGACAGATCCGTGCCGTATACAAATCACTCCACAGCAGGGCTCCCATTCTGCAATTTCTAAGAAACCCAGATTGTTCATGAAAAAAAACATTTGTCTACCAAAAAACACAGAAATGCA
>JGI24158J21664_10014746_pt1 | contig 10237 bp, 7 predicted proteins | sample Ectturendosymbi3_FD_21664 | JGI IMG/M metagenome (IMG submission 21664) | reverse complement strand
TGCTTTCTCAGAGTACAAGATTAGGGAACGTTTACACTTGGTAGTTCGTGACAATGCCGCTAATATAGTTAAAGCCGTGAACGATGGTGATTTGAAACACGTTGGGTGTTTTCTACATGGCTTGCATCTTGTTGTGACGAATAGCCTAAAAAAGCAGAAATCAGTGGCAACGTTGCTTATAAAAATACGAAGCATTGTTCGTGAGTTTCGTCACAGTACAAAAGCCAAATCTGTGTTAATGAAAGCCCAAGAAAGAGAAGGAATGCCGCGGCATACTTGGATCATAGATCAAGAAACACGCTGGGGTAGCACATACTTGATGCTGGAAGGTTTCGCAGGTTTGCCATCTGCTTTATTAAGATTTCTACTTCACATTTTTGATAAAACTCTTTGCTTTGCGTTGTGAAAAATTGAAAGAAAACATTTTCAAGATCACATCCACCATGGCGATATATGTACACTTCACATTACACTTGTTTTCTTTCAAATAATTAAATCAAGAAATATATTTGACTGCCTCGACCCCCGGTCCCGGCCGGGGCAAAGTTCAATTCCCGGCCCCGGCTAAATTTAGTGCACCGGTCGTTCACTAGCTAAGGTTCTTAAAAAGTTCACTTTTAGTAGGAATAGTTCACTTTTCTATTTCTGAAACTTATTAAATTTAGCTGTTGTCGGGTGTAACTTTCTTGAATACAAAAATTTTTTCAAATCCATTGTTGATCTCGTTTTCTGACTTGGCAAACGTTTTATTCCGGGAAAGAGAACTTCTGTTGTTCAACAGCAGTTCAGCCGCGCTGAACCTTTACAATTAAAATTACTCGACCAGCTTAGCTGCGCAGAAAGCTGAGCAAGTGTTCAAACCTGTAACGTTCCGCAGACGTATTCGTTTTATACAAGGAGGGTTTTTTAAAGGCGTTAATCGGGTCCCTAGAATTTCAAATCGGATGCCTAATATCAGAGAAAATTATCATCGGGTCCCTTCAGGTCCATACCGGGTTTCTAACCTTTTCCTTATAAAAAAAAACTGATACAAGCAAAAGCACAACCAACAATGTTTTTTTTAATGGCGTTCCATGTGAATTTAGTGCTTTAATTTTAGCCAGTTGAGAATGGAGTATATCTCTTCGAAACGTCTTACGGGATATCATTTAAGTCAATGGTAGCTGCGTTTTTTAACATGTTCTTGCGACATAATGAAGTTCCATTCCTTGCTTTTCAAACAGTTCAAATTAAACACGAAGAGTTTTTCTTGTGTAACGCGCAGTGATCTTGCTACATGCGCTCGCAACAAGATAAGAAGGCACAGCTTGCAGTTTCGAAGCTTTTGAATTCTAATGACCTGTTATAAGGCTTGGGAGAACTTGTCTTACTAGGCCGCGGTCTAACTCATCTATGTCCAACCGAAATTGCTTACTGAGCCAAAAATTATGTTACTGACTTGACCAGGGCCGCACACTGAATGACAGATTACTGAGGGCCGCACATTGAATGACTTACTTTGGTCTTAGCAAAGTAAATTTAATTTAAACGAGGCTAATGTGCTGAAAACCTAACAGCAATGATAACTAACGTACTGTTTGGCACCTTTAACCACTCCGTAAGTGTGACTTCATAGGCAAGTTTATTGCCAATGAACGACAGGCTGTCAGTATGTAGACTACTTATACTACAACGAAAACCTAAAGTGGGCCACACAATACCTTCGACTGGGGCGCATGCTGTCCTCAGACCGCAGGTTGGACATACTGTAGCTGACTAAATCATTCAGGCGGCGAGCTCTATTTTTGCTGAGTGGTCCGAATGCCTTGTTTACATCAATCAATCGCTTTGTGGTTGCGGTCAATTCACCACCTATATGTCGCTGCCGTACGAGCTCGGCTCAATTAAAAAGAATAGAAAAAATTTTGGTTTGCAATCAATCGGTCTTTGCTGTCGTAACAACAACACTTTTTTATAGTCCAACGCCTGCTGGCTTCATTTGCACGTTTTTGCCTTATAATGTCGCAAACCTCTCGTGAGTAAACACCTTTCAGGAAAGCTTTATAGGAGCAAGCGTAAGAGCAAGCAAACCCGGTTTTAAGGAAAGCTTTGTAGGAGCAAGCAAACCCGGTTTTATTGGTGAACTCAAAGCAAAGGTGTTGCGTTTGAAACTTTTCCAGGTGTCTGCGACAGACGCTGACATCGGAGAAAATGCTGAAATCGAATACTTGGTTGACGACGCATCAGCTCAGTGGATCCAAATTGCCGATCCTAGAACAGGTAATGTAATGTAATGTCAATTCAATGCCACTAATGCCTATTTAATTCGCTAAATAGCAAAACAATCGAATTTTGTGTAAGTTATCTCTGCCATTAGGTTTTTGCACGAGTTTTTGACCTTTTTTTGTAAAAAGATATTTCGCACAGAACTAGAATTTTCACAACTCTTGTTCGGACCTGTTTATCCATATACCTATGTCTCTTACGACAATCTTGCAACGGATAACAACGAGCTTACAAGCAAAATCTACCGCAGCACCCAAAAAACGCGCCCACAGCGCCAAAAATCACAATAGAAGCTTGGACCAAAAATTCTGGCCAACCAAATATTAACAGACGCAGCAAATTAATTCGATTTTATTAAAAACGCACTGCACAAACACTACTGTGAACGCTACGGTGAAAGTAGGAATGTATTTCAGTTTCTACGTCGCCACACACAAAGACGACAATACTTTTTAGTTATATTCAGCGAATTGTGAGCAAAGCGCAGAGTGCATTGTATAGCAGTCAGTGTTAATTCCAAGCAGCTGATAGGTACTGTTTTTTGGTAAGTAGTAATAAGAATTAAATGATTCGTTAAGAGGCAGCAGCTGCTGATGATTTTATTTCAAGTGGGAGAGAGCGTCACAAGCTGCTTTGGTGAAAAGCAAATTAAAGGCCAACGATTTTTTTTGAATAGTGGGAGCTGGACGTTTAGTTAAGGTAGCGACGCAGTATGCATGGAGAGAATTCTTTGAACAACCTTGCAGGGCTGGGAGGAAAGTGAGAAGGAACCATCTCGAACATTAATTTGTAAAAGTGGTGGAGCATAACTCTTCCATTCGTTGTGATGAACTTATGAGATTGATAATGCCAGTTAGCACGTTGTTAGATGACGTAGTTTTAAAGCATCTTGACATAACTTGAGCAGCTGAGATTTCTCAAGCATTTGTTTGTCACCATCAGGAAAGTTGTCATAATCATGTTTGTTTTGCAAATAACGAGAAAGGCGAGGCACAGGTTTTGCAAATGATCGAACAGGTTAATTTTAGTCATCACTTTCTGGTGTAAAAGTAATATTGGAGTTTGCCAAGAAAGATCGTACAGTAACGAAAAAGCAACCTCAAATTTTTCTGTGTATCCGTTTCAGAGAAGTAGGCATTATTTAAAAATAATAAGGGATGATATTTCCTATGATTAAAAATAGTCATAACGATATCTTTTTCAAGGTTAAAAGGTGCATTCCAAACCTTTGACCAGTTGTGTAAAGTGCAAAGACTTGCGATGCAAATGAACTCAGCTGTATAAAACAGGGTAGCAAGCAGGGCAATAGATGCTTTAATATTCATAACAAAGTCATTCACATAGACTAGAAACAGCAAAGGGTCTGAAACAGATACTTCAGGACACGCTAGTGCTGGGTTCAAGCAAGCTTGAAAAAAATACTTAAGTAATATTTCCTTAAGTAATTTTTAAAAAGTACTTAGAGACAATATATCGTATTTTAATCACTTTATTTATTACACATCCATAAAGAAGAAATTATTTGCGCACAAAGTAGCTACGTGCAAAGCGCAAAGAATCAACCATTTCATCACTCAACGATGACCTCAACTTTGAAACAAACAGTCCAGCAGCACTGAAACACCTTTCTGCTTCAACAGAAGAGGGTGGAAGTGAGTTTAGACAAGACTTCAAGCTCTTCAAGACTTTGGGACATTCCTCTGTTGCTTCGTAAAATGTCATTTCTCACTTGATGTGTGTGAAAACATTTTCTTGTACACGATCCAAATGTTGATCTTCTGGTAGGCACAAAATGTCATTGAGTTCTGCTTTCGACTTTTTCATAGGGGGGACAGTTTTCTTCACGTAGGGGTTGTTTTGGTTTAGGATTCTGGAATCGAATGCGATAAAGCGGTTCATGCATTTAACCGGATTCGTCTGTACCAGTTTTCCAACGGAAAAATTGACAATTAAAATTTACTTATATTTCTCCAGTCGCCAAAAAATTACTTAAGTAAGTAATAGTAAAAATTTTACTTAAGTGCTTACTTACTTGAACCCAGCTCTAGGACACGCCACAATTGGTGTAACTGAGATGTGAGAGAGTTTTGTTCAGGATGATTTCTTAAGATCATCCGTCAAGATAAGTGGCAAGAAGATTTAAGAAAGCCACAAGCTGTGGCTTTCACGTACCACTACGCATCGTCAGTCCTAAATCTTATTCAAATAAAGTTTACCTGAGACATGTACCCAATTGTACTACCCTGCTGTCTGTTTTAGGTTTGATTACGACTTCTTCCAGCAAAATTGACCGGGAAGCCATGAGTGACGTCGTAAACGTGACGCTGATCGCTCGCAATACAGCTGATCCACCCCTGGAAAGTAAACAAGTCTTCAGTGTTAGAATCAACGACGTAAATGACAACGATCCTGTGTTTTTGGTGAGTCTTCGAATGCAGTTACGCATTGAATGTTGGCATAATGTTAACAATGCTCCGTATTGCGATGGACGTCTACTTCTTACTGGACTATTGGCTAAAAATTGTTCTGTTCAATAAAACGAAGCGATTATGATTAACTAAAGACTTAAATGTTTTTGAAAAGTTATTTGGAATTTCAACGTGTTTTTTTTAACTTCAGTCGAGAAACAATTTAGTCTTTAAATCGAAAAACAAAGAGTTTTGCTACTTAGCGTTACATACTTTTTACTATTCCAGTCTGCCCTATTTTTAAGTACTTTTTTCTGTCCTCAGACGCCTTCAAACCAGACAATCGAAGTTTTGGAGGTAAATGATTTTTACTGTGACACTCTGCAGCTGAAGTGATGTTTTCGGGAGATTTGTCAAAACGCCGATTGTTGGACCATGCCCGCCTCTCGATTGTGTCCGCCTTCTGTGCTCAGCGCACCTTCGTTATGTTCGCGTCGCACCCTTTAAGGACCGCAAAGCCACTATAGTGGCTCGGAATTTGTTCGGTCATAACTTTCCAGCCGATAGAGCTAGAGAGCTGTTTAATCCCTCTAAAAAAACAAACTCTCCTAGTTTCGATTTTAAAAAATCTGGAACTTTTGGATTTGAACTTTTTTGGGGGTGATGTCATGAGATGGTGGGGGTCAACGGATTTTTGGATGATATCATCGCGGCCTGAGAAAAAATGCAAGGGGCTATTTTTTGTTTTGTTTTTTAAATTAAACTAGGCAAAAATAACGCATATTTAGAGCTCATGACTGGCCTTCAAGCGTTAGTGGTTGGCAAGTTATGGTCAAAAAAGGTAAGTAATTAATTAATATCCTAATGAATCTCTAGAGAGTCTAGGGGATTAGCGAATTAATTTGTGTTTTTTTTGCGGTCCCTAAGGGTTAGCAATATTTTCTTCTGTTCCGAACAGAACACTGGTCCGGGAATAGCCATTTTCCAAGTCAACGCGACCGACGCAGACCTGGGCGTCAACGCAGAACTGACCTACAGTCTCGTCGCGGAGCAGAGCGACGGAGGATTTGATGTTGATCGGGCCGGATGGATTGTCACCTACGGCTTGCTGGACAGAGAAACTAAGCCGTCTCAGCAGGTACGGTGAGATGCAGTGGCCCCGGTCGTACGTGTTGTAAAGTACTGTGCATACAAGTGCAACAAACAACAAGGAATAGTATCAGCGACTGCCGGGTGTCGCAGTTTGCGTTCCATCGATCACGTGCTGCCGCCTCTAAAGTCCGGTCGAGCGGCGGCCAAACTCAGCGACATGGAAAAGTGGAACGAGTCAGAACTTCGTCAGATCAAGGCCTCCTACATAAACTAGGGAGGTAAACTAGATAAACTAGGTTTACCAGATAAACCAAGTTTTATCCAGGAGGCCTTGGTGAGATTTACCTCCCAGCGCCGCTGTCGACAAAACGTCGAGCGAGGCGTCTTGAAACCCGTACGTGATTCATTGTTTCGCAGGTGACGGTGCAGGTGAGGGACGGCGGGGGATCACCGCGGACCGCTGTTTTGACGTTGACCGTGGTCATTTTGGACGAAGATGACAGCAAGCCCATGTACAATGTGAGTGATGCAGTCGAGGTCTCGGTACTTTGCGTTCCTCGATGGCGTAACAAGACATTCTGAGGCTCAAAATTTAATGCGCAGAAAAGATCTGATTCCCTGTGTCGTAGTTCGTGTCCGCGCATGACCTGTACTGCTCCATCGTCCTCAGATTGTCTTAAATGTCAGTGGACTGGTCTGTTATAGTTTCAACGCAGTGGTTCCCAAAGTGGGGGGTGCATTACCCTCTGGGGGCAATACGCAATTCTTCTGGGGGTAACGCGGAACCAGCACAACAATGCTGTTCTGTATTTTTTATGATGCAAAATATTAAGGGTAACAAGTCATAATCGCTACTTTGATTTGGGTAACGGCTCGAACAAGTTTGGGTACCACTGTAATTCAACGTCATCACTCCCATACGCAACTGTGTTGGAGGTTAGCTAAGAGCACACGCATAGATAACGCCAACACGGTTGTCATAATGTTAACACCGCTGCATAGTGCTGTGATAACCTCCAAGTAATCTGATTGACAAAATGTATGGGGAGTAGGAGGCTGAAGACCAGCGGTCATTTGGGCTGCAGACCTCCCCAGGGCGAAGCTTCTATAGTGTAAAGGGCTTAATGGAAATGAGTCGAAAGTCTGCTGCTTTGAGTATAAAGCTTCATATGCGCAATGCGTTTTTACAATCAGTGTAAACGCAAACAAAATGCGTTGCAAGCACTTTTCAACTGGTATGCGAACAATGTTCCCCGTTCGCACACTACTGCAGGGCATGCTCAGTGGTGTACTCCGTTTGCTGTCTGTTCAAAGTGAAAGCCCTTTCATGCTAAGGCTTCCCTACAACTGCTACTGTCTTTAAGTTCTTTCTTGCTTTTGCGGTTGCAGGACAACCGCGAGCAGTCAATGGCCGTTGTGGAGGAAGCCCAAGACGAGCTCGTTGGCCTGGTCACTGAAGCTGACGACGACGATTCGCCTGAGAACCAAAACAACTTCTATTTCATAGTCGGTGGGTTTCTCTAGTTCTGGCTGGTGCAGAAAGAACAAAGTGCTGCAAATATCAGTGTATGTGCAGCAGTTGGTTACGCGGCGCAACTGTCCTACGACTGTATGCAGTCTGAATTACAGCGTTTTACTAAACGCAGTTTATTTGAGGGAATTTTGAAACAGCTTCTCAGTGAGCTGCAGTGTTGCCGAAGAATGTTTTTTTGTCAGCTAGCTTATTTTTGACTTTTACGCATCTGTGATGATCTTGCTGAGAAACAACATATGTCTCCAGGGAGGCCCGTTACTGCACACTTGGTACTTTTGTTTTGCTTAGTTGTTCATTCTGTTGCCTTTTCCTTTCCTATGTAAAGTGGGCAGCTGGCCTTGAAAATTTTCAATTAGTTTCTCTTAATTGGAAACTTTGCTGTTTGTGGGTTTTATTTATGTCTATTTTATACTTCATGCACTTTGAAGAGGTCATGATGCTTACCGAGTAGGCGAAGTACAAACTCCGTAAGATCTTTAGTGTCTGATTCTTTCCTGGGAAAGGATCTTTCGATAGACTGTGTGATGAAACTGATATTCGATAAACAGGGATGCCTGCAATGAACACAGACTTAAATCGCAGTGAATAATCTGCGTGTTAAAAGGTGATTTCGCTTTTGATTCATCACCGATATTTACTGAAACGAAATGAAGGTTAAATCTTTAGATCGAAACAACGGACTAAGCGCGATGTTAATTTCATTTGATCGGAAAACGCGACGGTCACTCACAGGGACTTGCTGCGCTGGCAATGCTTCCTTCTGTGATGCATGCTTTGCCTTCAGGTGGCTCGGGCAAAGATTACTTCACCATCAAGAACGGCACACGAGAACTGTACGTCACTCGTGCTCTGGACAGAGAAGTCGAAGATAGTTACGACCTGGTCGTCGAAGTAAGTTACAAGATCGGCTTTGAACGTTCAGGATTTGCGACCGGTTCTCTTTTCAGCCCGGCACCTGATGCTCTGAGTAACCAGTAGTCTGCTTCTCGCAGTTTGGTGAAATTCTCAAACTGCGTGTTCTTTGCTGATGTTTGTCAACACCTGGATCTATTGAAAGCATCTTGTGTAGGATGTTTTTGTTAACGCAGTTTTCACACAAACCATGTCATTTCAGTAATTTTATGTTGAAGGTAAATGATTGTTCTAAGATTGTTTTACTCACTGTAAAAAGGGATAATATTCTTTTTGCAGTAAATTTACAATAAAATTTACCGACGCCAACTCGAACAAGAATGAAATAACGAAAAATTACCAACTTGCAGACGACCAACAACGCGTCGTTTGTGCCGCCTGATGGCGCTCAAAACTGGGTTGACGTCAGCAACGAGCTGTCCAAGCTGCACGTCCTGATCGACGTCACTGACATCAACGACAACGCTCCGGTTTTTGCCAAGACTCAATACGAGACAGGTTGGGCAGAAACAGTTAGTAGTACGCGGTAATTCGTAGCTGGTAAGGATTGAAAAGGGGTATTTCGTTGTTGGTTATTGGGTTTTAAGTTCCTGCGCATTAATAATAGTAATGACAAGTGTAAAAAAAAACTCGAGAGTGTTCAACTTTGCCACAAAACTGAAAGCTACGGCTCCGTATCGCTGATACGCTAGATTAGAACGAAATGGCACAAATTTGTGAGCTTGGAGTTCTGCCCTCGCTGTGTAGATTTACGACGATAAACTATTTCCTGGAAAATATGCTGCGATATATAACTGTTACATCGGCGCAGTGTGAAGCCACCCGGCAGTTAAAGATGATTTTTCACAAAACTGCATCTTCGCTCTTCAGCGTTAGAGGAACAGTGAACTAACTTCAGTATTTTGTTCCGCCACAACTTACCTGCTGGCTGCTGCATATGATCAAGCCGTGATCGGCATTGCAATAATACAGCGATTTGTTCTTGATACCAGTGTTTCCAAGCATGATCCATGCTTCCGAAGCTGTTGCGACCTTTCGTCAAAAGCAGCTGCAGCATAAATTTTTTCAATCACTGCTTTGTGCTTGCTTTGAATGTTGGCCACAAAAAATGGGGGCCTTGAATTTAACCGCGAAAAGTGGAAAGATCGTACGATATCTCATCTCAAACCTTTTACTCACCAACCCTTTGTTTACATTGGTAAACCTATGGTCGAAGCAGATAAGTCTTCGGGCTCCCGCTTATGGATAATTCGATCTGCTGGAATCATCTTATATTGAAATTACGTAGCAGTTGCAACTTCTGGTTGGAATAAATAAATGTAAACGGTCTCGCATTCAGCACCCCGACGAATCATGTTGCTTTGCGCCGCAGCTATGTTCTGCCTCAGATTGATAAACGGCGATTTTTGTTGCGATAATAATCATTGACCGAAAGATGACTACGATTTGCGGTAAATCCTGAAAGCTACCCCAGCTAAATTAATATCAGGGTGCATGAAAAGCATTTCTCACTCGACATTTTACCTGAGTCTGATTTTGCACTGTTATCTGAACGACTTAATTTTCCAGTTCCCGTTAACTTTGACAAAATCACTATAGGTAGTATGCCACGTAGATGCATTTGTTCCCTCCTGCTTTCAACTAACAAATTTAGCGTTGTTTCATGGTAAAAAACCTTCAGGCTGTCTTTTAATGAAAATTCCAGCATGCAACTGAATATTCAAGCAAAGCATTGGAATTACGTGCTCGCGGGTGATAGTGGTTGTCTATTAATTGAAGGTTCTTCAGAAAATTGAAAAAAATGTTCGATGCCCCGTGAAACAGCTGTCGTTGATCTCCATTGCAACTTGCCCGAGGGGAGAACTGTACTTTGTATGATACTACGACTGCGTCATCATCGTGTCTCGTGCACGGCGTCCTTCGGCGCGTCGTGCGTAGAGCCAACCAGATTCACGAGAGCCCGCCATTTATCACGGTCCTGCGCGAGGGGTTCAATTGCGGCTGGATCGAGGCCGAGCTGGTCAAG
>JGI24158J21664_10014745_pt1 | contig 10237 bp, 9 predicted proteins | sample Ectturendosymbi3_FD_21664 | JGI IMG/M metagenome (IMG submission 21664) | reverse complement strand
AGAAGAACCGTTTGCCCAATTTGGGCAGAGGTTACCTGAGCAGGGTTAAGCCACAATCGTCTTCACGTAGATTTATCTTTGAATGCTATGCTTTCTGTAAGTTCGCAAATTTCATTTTATTCTGCAGTACCGCGCATAACTGCACATTGTGCTGTGTGACTGGAGCTAATATCGTTGACAATCCTGGGCACTGTCATTACACAGCTTTGTTCTTGAAGTGCTCTGCTTGTTTTATATGTTATGACGTAGTGTGGAAACCAATCGGCTGAGACGCTTTGAGATTTATGATAACTTGAATTAACCCAGGGGCAGGGCCGCAACCAGGAACGGGCAAATCGGACAATTAACCCCCGAAATTTTTGCAAACATCATGGTGTTCACGTACTTCACATTGAAAATTATTTCTCGAGGCTGCGTTACCTCTAGGCCTACGTGAACTTCTTCTCAAGACAGTTTTTTTCGCATGCGTATGTGCTGCGTCAGACGAGTTTAGGATAAAACTATTTACCAATCAATGTACCATGCTCCCGAAAACTCCCAACACAGAAGCTTTGAGGCCGTAGTTGTGAAGTGAAACCATCCGTTCCATGAAGGTGACGTTGTGGCCCTTGTGGGTGTAAATGTGACCTCACAGAGCAGGAATCCATATGCAACCAATCGAAGCTACTGCTACTCAGCGCTGCCATTTTAGTTGATTTGCTGCTAAATCTAGCAAGATTTGCCCACTGTTAGCTGTATAATTTTCAATCTAGCAATTAGCTGACTTTCAAGCAGGCACATCCAGCAGCTACCTTCAATCATATGCAACTTTTAGTCTGTATGGATGTTGTTCTAAGTGTTATTTGTATGATATGTTATCTATTCTTCTGTTTTTTTTTTATATTAATTGGTGTCTAAAATTGATCGATTTATTGGCGGCCGTAGTGGACTAGAACCCTCACTTTTTTCTGGGAGCTTGGCACCTCACTTTTACATTTCGAAATTTGCATAAATATGTTTAAGTAACACCATCAGTATTCGGTCCGTAGTTAAAGTAAATTGCTTAAAGGAAAAAAATCTTCCTAAGTGTTTTTGACGTGCATTTGTGCCCCACCATGGGCTTCAGCAGAAATTTTTTTAGGGGTGGCGAAAACGACATTTTGCTTATCCGTTTCAGGTTGCTGACGATGCAACGCAAATCGACGTACACAAAACGCTTTTCCCTTTCTGCGCCAAAAAGAAAATGCCCAATGCTACGGCAACAGTTGCAAACTGTGTTTCCTCTAAGAAAATTGACACTGAGCAAACGTTTGCTTTAGTGAGCGTGAATATCTTAATTCTTAAGACTGAATTAGTAGAGTTCTAAATGAATTACAAAACTTGTAAATCATTAGAATAAGTATAAATTTTATCAAAAGTAACTTAGAGGGAACAATACATTGGTTTCAAAACGCGCTTTGTTGGCAGCAATGCTTTTTTATCACTCATGCTCATTTTCAGGCACGCCCAAACAATGGTAAGGCAGGGGGAGCTGTATAAAAGTTGAGAGAAATCGAAACTTAGAAAAAACAAACAAATCGTTACCAATATTTTTGTTTCTGTTCAGCAACAATATTGACCTCAAACGTAGTAACAGAAATGATTGAAAACCATTCTAACTTTTTTGTAGGGCGAATAGCTGCAATAAATTTGTTTCAATTCGATCTTGCCAAACCATGAAATCAACCATAATACTGTAATGAAAAAGGCACCTCCGCCCCCTTTGGAAAGAGCAAGGGGGAAATGCCCCCGTCACTTTCCTGCTCTCCGCCGTCCTTGCTTCTTTTCACACAGTATAGAACTATTTAGCTTACACTGCCTCGCTGCGTTACTTGCCAAGATGCCTGCGTTCAACAGTCTCAGGCGGCAAAACACCTATTGCCGCAACTTGAAGTGAACTTTGAATATTTGTTGGCATGGTATTGTTACGCATTAAAGGCCAAAAGCAGACCACTCCGTTCCCAAGTTTCGCAATCTGCCTCTGCAGGCAAATGAGTGGACATGGGTGAACAGTAAGCAGCTCATTACGGCATGATACCAGAACAGTGAACTTGGCTTTTATGTCCAGTGTGAGTGTCATACCGGAAAATAAACTGTCATTGCAAGAATTAACTCAATGAATATCGGAATTAAGCTGTTGTATTCAGGTTTTCTACACATACTTGGTTCGTATCCAAATTTCCAGGGGGGCGGAAAACTCCTATTTTGCCCCCCCCTACGGACGCCCATTGCCCCAACTATGAAAAAGGTTCCTCCACCACTGTTGGTAAGCTGATCATAGCAAAAAAGTCGCATCATGTTTGACTGCACATCGATGACGGCATAATCGTTGCCAAAAGTTACTTCTGCCCCCCTGAAATTTTTCTCTGGTTGCGGCCCTGCCCAGGGGCGTGACGAGGTTAAATGGTGCCTGGGGCAAGAAGCAAGTTTGGCGCCGCTATGTTCGAAATTGAGGTCTTTCGGAAGCAAATGTGCTGTATTGAAGAAAAGACTTGCGACATTGTCGGGATTTGTCGGCGCGCCCCGCAGTGATTTGGCGCCCCCATAGTGCCTCGGCGCCCGGGGAATTTTGTCCCCTTGCCCCCTCGTTACGCCCTTGAATTCACCAAATTTGTAGTTTCACTCAGTTCTCTTAAGCGGTTTAGAATAAGTAGGAAAGAAAACTTTCCCACGATACAATGTTTGGCTATACATATTACGTGCACACGAAAAAACGTTTTGTTACTTGATTTAGAACGCGCCCATTAATTAAGCAAGTACGTTAATCAAATACGTTGGTTAGGCAATCAGAAAAACAAACAGATTTTTTATTTCCCTCTTTTCAAATGTGCTCATCTCTTTGCCCACACTGACCTTTTCTATTCTGTTGTCTTACAAAGAAACAAGTAAAAATTGTCTAGGCAGCTGTTTCGAAAAAGATACGAGAAAAGCAAATGAATCTGAAAATGATGAAAACTGCCAATGACTCAACCGAAAACCTCACACCGGAGTCCGAAAACGAAAAATACCGCATAGGATGTTTTGCGCCAAAGGCTCTTCAGTATGGAAACAACTCAAAATGCTTTCTGGCTACTACTCTTGCACTTGTCTTTATTTCCAGTAAGTGTAAAATGAATGAATCTTGTTTTTGTTTCATTGCTTTTTGTAATTTGTTTTGTACGCAGTTCTGATGTATACCAGCCCTATCAGTACTATCTATGGAAACATTTCCTTTTTGAACATGTGGTTTCAATACTTTGTATACATTCAAAAGCTTTAAAGCACGCGGTTCAATTTTTGTGTTTTCGAATTTTGAAGAAAAAGTGGATGTGGCAATGAACGGCAGAAGAAAACTGTTTTCTTTCATTTATATAAAAACTATTGCATACGATTTGGATATTGCATTGGTTTACGTAATCATACTCGTCGATTAAGAGCATAATTTTTTTATCAATTTAATACTACTAATCCAAACGGTTTGTAATTTTTTCATGACTCTGAAATGTTTATATCAACAGGCTTCATACAAGCAAATAACTATAAACTTGTTTAACTGCAAATTTATTTAAAGTAATATCGACCTTACTATTGTGATTCCTACAACCAATGTTCCCTCCAAGGTTCGCAAGTGCGCAGTACCACCAGATCATCTGCGCAGTGAAATCTCATTCTCGCGCCCACGCAACATTCTAAAATTTGATATCGTGTATATACAAGGCCTCCTAAATATACGTCTTTTAGGTGGCCTTGGCATACATCGCATAGCCCTTTCACGCTTGAAACGCTTCACTGGTTGTGCGTCTGTATGGTTACGCAATTGCATGCGTACTATAAAAACTTGCTCAGTGCAAAACACAGTATAAATTTGTCATGTTGCAAGTGAGCGCGAATGAAATTTCGCTGCACAAATGGTTTGGTGGTGCTGTGCATTTGCGCAACTTAGAAGGAACATTGGCCCAGAGGTATACCAAACACTAAGCGGTATTATTGCATCTCAGACCCGTGGCTTGATCCGGGCTTGGTGTGGAGCCAGCAGAACGATTAAAATGTTGCGAAAAAACCGTGACGTGTTTCGAGACATTCTAGGGCTGCTGCCCCAGCGACCCTTTCTGGAGAAAAACTTGCTTGAAAAGCAGGAGAGCGATTGTTACTGAAGTTTCCTTCGCATCACAGATGATAGCAAATTTTTGCTGACACTGAGCCATGTTTACTCTTTTGTTACCCTTAACTGTTTCAAATTTCTACAGCTTTCGTTTCTGACGGAATGTTGCCGGTCAATGTATATGCATTGGAAAGACGCTTCATGCTGAGTGAAATACAGTCCGCGATGGTGACCATCAGCTATGACATTGCTTTTTGCATCGCGACCTTGTTTGTGTCTTTCTGGGGAATGGACAGGAACAAGCCTAAGCTAATTGCTATTGGTGCAGGAATTTTCGGCCTCGGAAATTTAATTTATTCCTTGCCACATTTCACCACAGGCAACTACAACATAGTGGACGGTCCACTCATAAGTAAGTATGCTAAGATATGCACCGACCGTCTGACGATTTGCACCTGCACATGATGAACCTTATAACTGACAACATTTTTCCGGAGGCAAATACGTTGCCGGGTGGTGGTCAGCAACGCTTAGCTGCAAGTCTCTTTCATGAACTGTCCTCCCACTTGTAAAATTATTTCATGAACTGTCCTCACACTTGCAAAAGGCAGGGCACACGCTGCCCAAGTTTAAATAACTGGAATTTGATCTTGTCTTTACTTCTACTTCTTGGTCTAAAACATTTTGCACCCAAAAAAATATGTTTCAATTAGATTCGCTTTCTTAAACAAATTTTTTACAGTTATGAAATCTCAACACGCAAAATGCAAGCATAATGCCAAATGTGCCCTGAATATATGATATCTATTTTATCAGCGCAATGAATAAACAAATTTTCTTTGAAAGCATCAGGACAAGTAACTGGTTAACAACAAATTTAAACCCTAAACAAACTTGTTTTCAAACTCGTTCTTTCCCAACTTGTGCTGCGAAAATAATCTTCAAAGACGTCAGCAATTGTTTTAACGAACTTGCATCGAGATGTTACAAAAAGTTTTAGTACGTTGTAAAGGTGAAACAATATGACTCGATTTGTTGCTAGGTAAAAATAAACTTATGTGCGTTTAGAAGCTAATCATCAACTAGCCGCGTGGAGTTGATCGCCCCTTGCACTTGTAAGTGATCAATGTTTTTGAGAAAATTATTAAACACAGTGAAACCAACTGTGACAAATTTTCTAAAGATGCAAACCGCAGGGATGCAAGATTTTTTGTTTTGGATTCTGTTTTTTAAACAGTTAAAGCAAACAATAAGTTTTAAACTTGACCTAAACCTAAGCTTAGGTGATCTGCTGAACAGCTACAACAACTCCTCCGACGTTCTTGAAGTTTAGCAGCAAATTAATTATTTACTTCTTCATAAATCAGAAATTATCCAGGCAAATTAAGTTACTAAAAGTTTTGATAAGACAGTCAAAGACTGCCATAATATGGTGGCTAGTGAAATACGTTGGGTCAATGCTGAGTCAGAAAAGTGAACATCGTTTGCAAAGTCGTGGCGTTCTCAGCTGTTTTGAGTTGGCATTGAGGATTCGAATAAAGCAGGTTAAAAACGCTTCTTCGCCGTTAGTAAATCAGTAACAAATTTTTCTACACAGAAAAAGATTTTGAACTTTATTTGCGGTTTCTGCAGTTTCCTGTGCTTTTCCTTCGACCAACATCACTACTTGCTTTCAGTCGGAGAATCTGAGCAATTACGCAGGCGTTTTCCTTCTCGGCACTGTTTTGATGGGAATTGGAGCAAGCCCGGTGTTCAGTTTGGGTCTTTCCTACATTGCTGAAAATGTGGCAGCCAACACCGTGCCAGTTTACTTTGGCAAGTAATTTTGGTAAAAAGATTTGTTTAAGAAAAAATGGGTGTGAATTTGACAAATTAAAACGGGAGCTTTCAAACACCTTAAAGCTGTCAGTTTTTAAACCGGTCTTTGTTCCGATCCTTATCTATGTTCATGAAGCTTGGGTTATGACTGAAAAATTATTGTCTCAAGTGGCGGCAGAAACGGGATGTTTGCGAAGAGTCCACGCTGTAACACTAAGCGACAAAGTGCGCAGCTGTGAAATTCGCAGAGCCCTAAATGTCGAAAACCACTTCTCCGAATCGAGAGATACCAGCTACGTTGGTGCGGCTATGCGTCCAGAATGCCCACGAAAGACTGTCGAAGCAAGTCCTGCTGGCTAAACCCACGGGAAAGCCGCCCAGAGGTGGCTAAGAACCAGGTCGAGTGACTACATCTCCGACCTTGCTTGGTCCTCCCCTCTTGGTGTGGAGCCAGCAGAGCAGAACTATCTGAGATTGCTTTTGACAGTGAGGCATTTCGACTCTGCCTGGGCTGTGAAAAGCGGGGATGAAAATGAATGAATGGATGAATGAATGAATGAATGAATGAATGACAATTAAAGGCTACATCTTCTGTCACAGAACAGGTTGTGACATCCAAGTTTTGCAACAAGCAAAATGCTTATTCTAAAGTAACTTACAGCTGAATATTTTTAGCCAGCGACCATCAGTCAATTCCAGTGAAGTCATTCGTTTTGTGCTAATCAATGCTTTGTTAAAAAAAAGCACTCGAAAATTGTTCTCCATTTTGCAGGTTTGTTTTGTGGTACGGGATTCATGGGACCTATGCTCGGATTTCTTGCGACTGGAGGGTTCCAGATCAATTACTTCGTTGATTTTGACAAAGGAATAAAGTAAGAGTATTCTTTACAGAATAACGTGCATTTTATGTTTTGTTTTTATTCGTAGAGTTTTAATTTTATTCGCAAAGGAGTGTTCAAAGCACATTGTTCAGCAAGTGTGATTGTTTCGCGGCATATTTCAAAAAAAAAAAAAATTGTATCTCTTTCTTTTCAACCGAAATTAAACAGATTGAACTGATACACCACTAGTTCTCAAATTTTTTTCGTTGCGACGCCTTTGGAAAGATTTGCTGAACTTGCGACGCACCAACAATAAGAATTTATCAAAAGCATACAAATGAAAAGTTTTGTTTGTTGATGAAACAGCATATAGAAGTATGCATCATTTAATGTGATGCGTGCCATGACAGAAAGTCCTGTTTCGTATAAATACATCCTGGCGAGAATAGCCATTGATTCGTCATTCAATGAAATCCAATTTGGTGAGTTTCCCAGATTAAACTTTCTTTTCAGAATATCTTCACAAGTAAGATCAATTTACTCCGTTTCTTGTTCGGGTAAAAGATGATAGGTCCGGTTGGACGAAACGGTCACGTATCCATTTATAGTTTAATAAATTCTCTGGAAAGTATTGAGTAAATATCGAGCTTAGATTGACGCAGATGGACGTTGCAGAAATATACTTCGTAAATTTGAAGACAGGATTAAACATATTTTTTCATGCAAATCATTGGATAGCGGTACCAACTTTAAATGTTGGAAAGCTTTTCCTTCCATCGTGCTTACAAGCTCCATTGCAGCGCAGGCGCTATTAATTCCTCAACAGTGGTGTGAGGCGCTTTAGTCTTAGCAATTCTGTGCCCTACTTGGTAGCATGTTAATAAAACCCTTGGTTGGAGCTGTATGAATCGTGAAATGGTTCATGGACACTTGCTTTTTTAGATAATTTACTTTCTAGAAGTAAAACTACCTGGTTTGTACAGAAATTGCGGATGTGACGATGTTAAATGACGCTCTAGCTTATTTGGTAGCATGCTTTCATTGGCTAATACCTTGATGCAAACAACACGCTGAGGTTTTTCCTCTCCGTTCTACAAGATAAACGTGGTCCCAAATAACTGTCGTTATACTTGCAAGATTTCTTTTTAGGCCTGTCATTTTCAATCACGGATTTACGCTTAGGTTGCAAAATTAGTTTCTTGTTTACGTCCACTTTATGACTGACTACTGTAGCCTTCATTTGTCATTTTGTTTGATGCAAAGTAAATTACTATCTGTGCAATGCGTATATTAGCAAGCAATGAAGGCAGTTAAGTAATCATAAAATAGCAAATAGGCTATCTACTGTCAGTATGATCGCACTTCAAAATTAATTGTTCATTGGTAAAGTTATGAAACTGCAATGAATTTTACTGTCATCAGCTCAACTAATAAAACTGCACTGAATATAATTTTGTGCGTCGCCCTTGGAAAAGTAAAACGACGCACCGGCGTCGCGATGCACAGTTTGAGAATCATGGTGATACACTATTATTCAAAAATTATATAAGATACTGCCAGTCTTACACATATCTCTTATCTGTAGAAAAATGTTAAGCTTTGATCTGCTGCATTTCAAACAAGAACAACCACAGTTCTTTCGCCTGACTTACACGTAAAATAGGTACGATTCAGCAAACACAGGAGCAAGATTGTCGTTAAATAAATAAAGAAATTAGACTTGCAAATTAGACACAGGACGCAGCCAATGTGCTTAGAGTATGTCGACACTATAGGTGGCATGGGGCTTGACCGACCGTCATATTGAGATTCATATTAACTCGTTGGAAGACCCTTATCAACACGAAATCTGATTAGGTACATTTAAATGAATGATTAAGCATAAATTGCTGATAAATATTTATCAAACTGATCATATACCGACAATTGGCTGTATGCGTACCACAGTTTGCTGGAGGCCCATTTAGATCTGGAGGCCGTAGGCTTGGGCCTACTAAGCTATTGGTAAATCCGGCCCTGATTTCCGACCATTACAGAAACAGCACTGAACTAAATGTTAGCGAGCTCAATCAAAGCTTACGACGAATGACTATATCAGCAAATGGTTTTGTTGCCTGTCAAAGATTCTTACTCCCAAATCCAACAAAGTTCGAAACAAGTAGGGATGCATTTTTAGAGGAACCGTTTGCACTTGTGCCGGCTTTGGCGACCCAGTGCCGGCTTTGGATAACGCATTTTGTTATCAGTGTTGTATCATTTATCATGTGCATTTCACAAAGAAAACTATAAAAATTTGAAATAAAATTATTAGCAATTGTAGCTGAAATCTTGACTATAGGAATTATGTGGCATGAATGAAAAAAATTATTGAGGTAATAGGTATAACGCGTTGTTTCTATGCAACGTTGAAAAATGTTGTCAAAAGCTTTGGATAATGTTTAATATACTAATGTTGCTTTGGTAAAATTACCTAAACTGTTTTGATGCTTGTGATGGCCACTTGNGCCGTCATCACGATGAGGCAACGCAATTATTAGTATTTCAAAGCTGNTCTTTTCAAACTTGTGGTGCTGACAGCAACATGGCAATTATTCTAGATTACAATGGACAATGGATGGCTTATTGTTTCATATGACTCAGCCAACAAACAGTACCACATCAAGAAGCCATTGCACTCAGCAAACCAACCACAATAGTGAACATTAGGGCAAATGAAAATGCAATGACGCAATGGTTGATCAGTGTAAATGAAGAGGTGTGCTGTGTCATATAGGATTGGTGAGGGACCATGGCGGTCATCTAGTTAACCAACCCTGTTTTTCAGCTTTTGAAAAGTGTTGAAAAACAACATTTGAGTGAAATAAGCACAATTAGGAAAACAAACAAACACAGAACATGGTGAAGGAAATGTACAGATGAAAGAGCATGCCTACGTACACAGATGAGTGGATCACATTTAATTGAAGGAATTTGGTGTGGTTAATAATATGTTTAAACAAAATATAAAAAAAAGGAACAAAACAAATTAAGGAAGTATAGAAAAAAACAAACAAACAAAAAAATTATGGAGTGTGCTTTCATGCTGAAAAGAATGGGATGTGCTTAGGGAAGAAAAAATGCGAAAAGTAAATATACACAAAATACACAGATTTACAAATTACAGAATTTACAGAATTTGGTTCTGGATAAGTGAAATTTTGCAAAAGTTCTAAGTTGTGTATCTTTATCATGTAGGAGGTGTTTCTTCAGTTTCCATTTGAAGGTAAACGTGGTTGAAGACTTAATATTATTTGGTATTGAAGACCACACTTTAGGGCCAACAAAGGTGAGGGAACATTTTCCTGAGGAAGAGTTAACTCTAGGTAAAAATAGGTTGTTAGAGGTTGCTAGTCTTGTGGAGTGAGAATGAATTGAGCTGATTGGAATGAAATATTCATCAAAGTGGTTTGGAAGCAGTTTGTTGTGATAAGAGTGCATGAATTTTCCTACTGATAAAGTA
>JGI24158J21664_10014742_pt1 | contig 10238 bp, 6 predicted proteins | sample Ectturendosymbi3_FD_21664 | JGI IMG/M metagenome (IMG submission 21664) | reverse complement strand
TTGGGAGTCAAACATTGCGGTTCTCACAGTTTTCAGGTATATAGTTAGGTATATACCATCTGATTTTTTCTGACCTATTATTCCTCGTGACCGTCTTCGTAGGTTAATATTTTGTTGTCGAGTAGCTGCTCCGGTTGGATTGCTGGAATGTGACAGACGTGCATAACAAGGCTACTGCTGCTTTCTCAAACAGCAACTTCTGAGATCAAACTAGCTTGCAGCTGCTTGTTGGCCTTTACAGCGGTGGTACTAGACAGTTTATCGAACCGTCTGTTTATTGAACGACAGTTCATCGAACCGTCTGTTTATCGAACTGACATTTTATCGAAGGACAGTTTATCGAACGACAATTTATCGAACCGTCTGTTTACCCAACCGACAATTTATCGAGCGAGAGCTAGAGCTTGTTATCTGTCACTGCAAGACATTATTCCGGCGTAGTCTCCACCCTGCATACAAAAGCGACAGTCGTCACGCTCTATTTAATTTGTTCCAAGAACAAGGTTCGTTTTTTCCTTTATCGACAGGGAGCTAGCAGAAGTCAAAGCGCTCAGAACCAGAGGTCAGAACAGCAAAGTGAACAGTTGCTCGTGAATTGTAAAGTAGTTTACAAATGGAGTTCATTTTGAGTGAGAAAGGCAAACGAAAGTTGGCCTTGAATGGTTTTATGTATGTCAGTGACAAAACCCAAAATGGCGTAACGTACTGGAGATGTGAGAACTACCTCAAATGCAAAAGCCGTGTGTCCACATCCGAGAACGACAGTCTCATCAGAGCGCCAACTGAACACAGTCATCCACCAAACCATGCACGCATTGCAGTTGCGAAAGCAAAAGCCAGAATGCGAGATCGAGCAGTCAACTCAAGCGAATGTACCTCAAACATTATTCAGAGCGAAACGCATGGTATGTCCTTGGAGACTGCTGGCGTTCTTCCTAAAAAAACATCATTGCAGCGGATGGTGCAACGTAAGCGCGCATGTCCGGAAGGTAACGGTTTAATGGATGAACTCCGCGTAACACCGAGTGGAGAAGCCTTCGTTCTCGAGGAAGATGATCAGAACGGGTTTTACATGTTTTCGTCTCAAAAGAATCTGGATCTACTGAACAGCTGCGCTAATTGGTTTTGTGACGGTACATTTGATGTCGCCCCGCTTGGTTATCAGTTGTACACGATACACGCAGTGTTCGATCAACATCGCACTGTTCCGCTTGTATACGTTGTGACGGAGAACAAATCTGAGGCTGTGTATAATCGCATCTTTCGCTTGTTGGAACAAAAACGACCAGGAATAGTCCCAGAAACGGTAACAACAGACTTTGAAATAGCAGCATATAACGCGCTTTCTTCCAGCTTCCCTCAGGCAGAAATTCTCGGCAGCCTTTTTCATTTCGGCCAATGCAACTTGCGAAGAATTCAGGCTCTCTCTCTGCTGCGGTGGTTCACTGCAGACGCCGAGCATGCCCTTCGCATAAAATGCTTCCAGGCACTTGCGTTTGTTCCGCCTCAGGACGTTGCACAACGGTTCGAGGACTTTGTGGCCACGTTCAGTGACGAAGATGAGCAGAACCTGCGTGAATACATTGACTATTTCGAAACAACTTGGATTGGAGCAGTACACTGCGGGACTCGTCGTCAACCTCTATTCCCTATCCGGTGTTGGAATGTCTTCCACCGGGTCCAACATAACCTTCCACGAACGAACAACAGCATTGAAAGATGGCACAATTCGTTCAGCAAGCGAGTCTCAATGTCTCATCCGACCCTTCGCAGACTCGCCAAGAAAATTATGCAGGAACAAAGTTCCAACGAAATAGTGATTGAACGATTGAATGCTGGAATTGTTGGCCCTCCACTGAAGAATCGATATGACGCTGTCAACCAACGGTTGAAGATCATTGTCGAAGTTTATGACTCAGCGAATATGAACATACGCAGCTACCTTCGAGCAATTGCACACAACTTGTAACTTTGATTTGTAAGCGTGAACTGTAAATCAATGAATGTGATTGAAACTTGCAACGTAATAAGCTTTTAGGACTGAGGCTGCGTAGTATTCGGTGAAATCGATCCTATTAAAAAATTTGCTGATCGATTCCTTGCTTGCTCCCTTGTGGAAAATACTTGTGTATTCCATTCATAAAATTCGTTCCATTGTATGCTTAACATTCCGGACTGACTTTGATGAAATTCGATAAACTGTCGCACCACGAACAGCCATTCACATGCCATTCACGGGAATTTAATTCATTTGCAATCTCGTCTATATTTGAAAGTAAATGGTTTCAACAGTCGAGACCGGAATGTTTAAGTTATTTTAATGAGTGTGCTCGTCTCAATGTGATGACGTTTATTAGTGACGTGATACTACAATCAAAACTGTCTTCGATGATCTTACAGCCTGGGTTCTGAAACTTTTTAAATTGTGGCCCACCAACATTTTCTCATAAATGATGCTGATCTAATCATAGAAAAAGTTAGTTTTCACCCGAATTGCTTTAACTGGAATAGAAAACTATCTGATTCCAAATGCCGAGCAATGCAACAGACAAACAAAAAATAAAAGCATTTTTTTTTAACTTCTTATTGTTATACTTTGTTTAAACGTTTTTTGACTGCACCTCATTTCCTCAATTAAATTTTATCCACTCCTTTGTGTACAAAGGCATGTTGTCTTCATCTGTAAATTTGCTTCACCATGTTCTCTGTTTGCTTCTTTGTTTTTTTAACTGTGCTTATTTGATTTCCAACTGTGGATTTTTGACACCTTTCCAAAAGTGATAAACAGGCTTGATTGACTAAATGACCGCCATGGTCCTTCACCAATCCTATGTGACACAGTAACACTATCTGTTCAAAATGATCAGTTATTTAGCCATTGTGTTTTCATTTATTTCAAATATTAACTGACAATCCTCATTGCGCAATGGCTTTTTGTATTGTTTCTGCTTATTAGCTGAGTTATATGAAACAATAAATAAATCAATCAATCAATAAACAACATTATCGTTACGATTCACAGCAATGTGCAAAAGCTTTTACTTGGGAAAGACTTATTTTCAAGTTGTTTGTCTGCCGCAGCTTGTCTTCTGGTATAAATCCATTTAGTCTTGAGTTTGTTTGTTTTCTCTGCTCTTGCTTTATTCTTTCAGCGCTTCACCCGTAAGCTTTGCTTGCAAATTTCAAGACTGGGTATATATAATTTTACGTGAAATCGATTTCCTGTAAAACCTTCTGTTGATAGATTCAACTCAATCGCCTTTGTTGAGAGTAGTTACTTGAATACAGATATGTGCAAGATTGAATCATCGCAAAAAGATGAAAGCAGAGCGCAGTCGGCTGATTCCTTGAAAGTTTGCAACCAACCTAGAGCTTTCAATTTTCATTAAAAAGTCTTGAAATGCAGATCTAAGCTTCGATGTTTTGGAAGTTTTAACTTTTGACATCATGAATAACAATTGCATTAAAAACACCTCCGTATCTTACAAACTAAATGTTATGTCACACCTTTAACAGTTGACTGTAAAGCACAACAGTTGCATAAAAATCATCTGTTAAAGAACTTGTAGACCACATCTGAACAAACAACTATTCACTCTTTCTTGATTCAACTTGCATAACAAAAAAATCGTCTGAAAGAGCGACTTAGAATTAAATGCTTCTGTGTACTTCTAGCAGAGGAATATCTCTTATTCTTATTTGACAGGCAAAAACCAAATTCTCGTTATTGTCAATTGACGTAGATCTAATGCGTATTTTTTGACCCAGGGTCAGGGGTCAGGGGTGAAAAGAGAAGTTGCTCCGAACTTCGCCAACATCTAAGACCTTTGTTCCTGTTTTTTCACCAGGTTGTAAATTTCTGGTATAAAATATTGTGCGTAATTAGGAAACTACGCTCAGCATCCGAAATGAGAGTTCCTACTCGTGCTGCAACAAGTTTACTTCTAGCACGAGTGGTCCACAAGCTTTTCTTACTTTTCGCTGCCGTATTGCGTTTGATGTTAGTAATGTTAGAAACGGATTTATCAGCTTTTATTGGCAAAAGGTTGACAAATATTGAGCCAGAGGTGAATTAACGACTTTTTATCTTCGACTTTTTGAAACTTTTACAAACCGAAATATCAGTAATGAGTAGTAAATATCAGTAATAATAACTCAGTCCTGTTATTGACCATTTTCGCGATTTTCCCTGTTCTGCTGTTTACATTCACATAAAGACGTATGACACGTAACAGCACGATTTATCTCTTGCTTGGTCGTGGTTGAGACACTGCTGCTTGAAACCTTGAACTGGACGTTCCTCGCTTTCATCTAACACAGGGGTTCTCAGCCGGGGGGTAAATTTTCACCTACCCTGGGTAACTTTCATGATGTTGTTGTACATTTTGCTACAGCGCTAGTCGGTAAACAAAAAACAGGGAGTAAATTTTATGTTAGGAACCTGGCAAGGGGTAAACGGGAGAAAAAAGTTTGAGAACCCCTGATCTAACAGGAGCCTTGAGTCCAAACAGGCAATGACTGTTTCGCAATACAGCGCTGTGGAAGGCGATGCGCCTTCACTGGAATCGCTTATCACCAACGGACCAGATATTTGGCAGTGTGAGTTCCTTTTCACGTATTGCCACTTAAGGCGGTTAGCCGCGAAATGTTTGTCTTCTGGCACTGGCCCTGTCCTCACGAGTGGAGTAAAGTCAATTAAAAATCGGTTCAAACATAAGAAAAAACAACATATAAAATGGAATCTTGGCCCCTTACTCTCGCGATAGGTCCCACCATGGAATAAAACAAACAAGTCTGTAGAAAGAAACAAAAGTGTCTACAGCCAAACAGTCACTTCCACTTGAAATGTTACATATGTCACCGGTTCCAAACAAAACAAATCAATCAAATGCGACGCTTCTGAAGCAGCCAGCTGCATGTTCAGCAAAAGCACGAATACACAGAAAGAATATCAATTTCAGCTTCTCACTCGCAATTCCTTGTTTCAAGCTATAAAGGTCAATGACCTGCAGCATATGCAACAAGATCTTATGCTGTGAGGTGGTAGCTAACCTGACAGAAATATGAATTAAGTGTCTGCCATACATCCTGTCCATCATCATTACTTTGGGAAAATCAACAGTATACTCGTCAGCATTTCTTTGGTTCATCGCAAACTTTCCCAATTGCCATGTTTAATTAACAAGTAGTGTCAGGTTACTACCAGGTAACAATATCGACAATTCGCATGTAAACTTGACTTCGATACCTTAGTAAAGTGAAGAGAACAGTTGCATGGCGCCTAATTGTTTCTTGTTGGAAATTTCGCATGAAAGGAAAGTTTAAAACTTTTTGCAAATAATACAACCTGGCAACTGCAAAGTATATCCGGAATGCACCAACATTTCATATATACCTTGCAAAAGTTATGCCAGGACGTTTCAAAATAAGGCAAACTTTCGATTTATGGCGATTTAATTTTCAATATAAATATGCCAGTTGACAACATCGCCTCCCACTTGCAGTCGGTTCATTCAAGGTAAGGGTTAGAATCTAACTTGGTTGGGAAATTATGTCTTTTTCAAACAACACAGTCAGAGAGGAGCTACCCACAAAATCATGAACAGTCACGTGAGGAACTTTCTGTCATGATCTGTTGTTGAAAACAGCTGCTCCAGGTCATGTTGATATAAAGTAAGCAATTTTTACCCTACTTAAGTAGTTCCATGAGGTATTGTTGCCACCTCTCACTTAATTTGCTTTTGCTGCGTTCATTGCAAATCGATCGTTTTTTTTGTATTAGATTCTCGCGTGATGTGGTGAGGTGCCTTTAGTCTCCAATCGCATTTCGATCATTGCAAGTCGTGTATCGCATGCACCGAGTAGCAAACGAATTTCCGTTCCCATGCCTGAGTCACCACATCTACTGAAAATCCATTTCCCGTATGAGTGATTGGACGCCTTGTTCTCAACTTGTTTGAATTCCGTGACACCATTGCAATACTGCACTAGTCCATAACTGTCGTGACGCATTTCAAATCTTCAGCTTCAGCAACCTTTATTTATGACATACCCGAAAACTGCAAATGTTTCATGTGGCAAAGTTAAATCAATTTTTTCTGGATGCTTAATATTGCCTGAATCACATTTTGTTTCTCATATAAAATTTTTGCGCATGAACTTTATATTCAGACCAGCGGACATTTTTAATTTCCATTAGTTTTGTCCCTTAGCACGCACTTGAAGTAGCTTCGCCCTTAAGAAGTCTGTGGCCGAAATGACCTCGAGTCTTTCGCAGCCTCCCGCTCCCCCATACATTTTACGAATCAGTCTGCTTGGAATTGATCGCAGCAGTATACAACGGTGCTATTGTGCCAAGCAATAGCTACCAACCGTGATGGCCCCATCTATGCAGGGCCGGATTACAGTAACTGAACGCGAGGCCCTGGGCAAAGTCGTGACGTGAGGCCCCCTGAATAGGGTCTAGGACATTTCGGCGATGCTGTTTCGGCGATGCCGTTTCGGCGATGGAAGGTTTCGGCGATGGGAGGTTTCGGCGATGGGAGGTTTCGGCGATGGTGGTCGCAGATGTGTTATACGAAAAAATGTGTGTTTTTGAAATATTTCAGTAGTTAGACTGCAAAGGATGTATGCTTGATAAGCGTTTTTGTTGTCATCCTGATGGCAGGTGTGGCTTCTCTTCCGCCGGAAGTTTGGATGAGTTTAGTGGACCGTGACCATGTGTGGAAGGAAATATGGCTTGTGCCGTTTCTTTTTCCTGGCATGAGGCGTTTGTGAGTTACTGAAGTTAAGCCTGGACAGCAATTATTGCTTCAGCTTTCGCGTAGTTATTTTGTTCGCATTTCACAGCCAATTTAAGAGTATATTCGTTCTTTCTTTCTGTCGGTGTACAAATCTATTCGTACTTCCAATATCTTGCCAACAGTTGCTTCCCGGAGTGCGAACTCCTGTTCCAACAGCCGGGTACCAGAGATTGCCTCTGGGCGACGCGTACACGCATTTGGCTGAGCGGGATGCCGGAGTTTGCTCAAAGACAAACTCCAGCTCACATACAATCAAATGCCAAGTTTTCTTGGCCAACTTGGCCATGAATACCAACAGTAGAAAATTTCCTAGAGTAATTGAGCAGGGTTGATACTATGGATAAGTTCAAAAATTTGAAAGCAACAACGTTGATCTAAAGTCCATCGCCGAAAGGGTGATCGCCGAAACGTCCATCGCCGAAACAGCATCGCCGAAATGTCCCATTCCGCTCTGAATAAACGCTCAGCGCAATGGTGGGCAAAGTGCGGCTCGCCGACATGTTTTGTGTGGATCTTCTAGCTGAATAGCAATATCTCCAGTTGATAGCGAGTTGTCGCCTCGTATTTAAGTTTGTTTCATTTATCAAAGCGCTTACACGAATTAGTATGGTTAGTTGCCAAGGAGTCTACGCGACTTGATATTGGTCATTTTATGTGAAACTTGCATTCTTGAACGAACTGTATTTGACACTACAAACTGATTTTGCGCCTCGCAGGTGTTTTTGTTTTTCTGCAAATGACTCTTTCTATTGAACTAGTTCGCCCACCCCCCTGGTTTATCGCAACTGCGGAGCGTTTCACATGCCCTCCTTTCAACTTTGCAGAAGCACCGTCAAAAACGTCAAAATCAATATGATTTGGAAGTCTACACTTCAGAGCAGTCCCGTCGCCACGGGGGGGCTTTGGTGGGTTTAGCCCCCCAAACAAAGCTCCAAGACACCCCAAATTTAAATATGAAACACTATAAATTAGTGGAATTTTTGTCAAATTTGAATGTCAAGCACCCCTGCACAAACGTAAAGCCCCCCCGCACAAATGTAAATCCCCTCTATTGACGACTTTCTGGCGACAGTTCTGCTTCAGAGACAATTGGGGGTGACCATGTACGGCGGTTCATATGTGGTTAATTTGTTCAAACAGAAAGTTGTATAAAAAAACGATCGTTTGCTACCGTCACACTACACAACAATCTTTTTTGTCATAGACTCTGACCATCCTCGTTGCACAAATCGTCCACACAAATATGTATACTATTGAGGAAAGATATATGTCTCCACTCTCTCGCAGATGAAAACGTACTCCGTTCAGAAAAAAATGTTCTCAACGATATAGGCTATGACGCAAAAGCAACTTGAACCGTACTACTTGACGGAAGTTTTGCGATGGGAGCTTTACAATAGTTATACCTAAATGTTCCGTGATCTAATGGACAACAGCACTTTGTTTGGCCTAAGACTGATATTCTCACAATCACGACAAACATTTCGCAAATAATTGTTACGTCAGCGCATTATACGGTAATTCCAAAGGCGTTAGATTGCAAAGAATACAGTACTTCGTAACGAACATATTGAAGTGACCTTGGTCTCTGTCAATGTGGGCTGTTTGAAAAAAGTCAGCTACGAAAATTTTCATGACGCCGCATGTTTTTGAACGCAGAATCATTGATGATTGTCTCCATGTTGTTCTGGCTGTTGAAATTGTTTTTAAATTATGAGTTATTTGTAGATAGTGCTCGGAAAAAAGGATATTAGGCAGTTTATTGAAAGAAAAAGCATTCTGATAGCTGAACTGTAGAAAACATTTCAGACAAATGATTGAGAATTGAGATCCAACCAGACAGGCTAAGGGGGTAGAAAAGGTGAAGCGTTTTGTGAACGTCCATTTGCATGTCATCGTCAGCAACCTGAAAAGGATAAGCAAAATTTCGACGTTGTCCCCTGGAAAAATTTCTGCGGACGCCCATGGATGCACTGATTTCGACCTAATTCTTGGGTTATAAAGCGTGGTGCTGATTGGTTCAATTCTTTTAAGTCAATCAAAAACGATAAATGCCGAAGTTGTCAGTTTCCATAACCTATGAACTAAACGCAATAATAAAAAAACTCCACAATTTTGACGAGTGGTGAACACCCTAAAAACATGAAAAAAGAGTAAAGGAATGTTTTCGTATTCAAGCGCGAGGCCCCCAAAAACGCGAGGCCCCGGGCATTTGCCCGGTTTGCCCAATGGCTAATCCGGCCCTGCATCTATGCTTGTGTTCTTACATCTGTCTGTTAGTTCCGCGTTATTCCCAAGTCTCCTTGTGTTCTACTCAGTTGCGTGTGCATGGGCGCTAAGACGTGAAATTATAATAAAATACCAATAACAATGAAAAGGACATGTGTGCACTTGTGTGACCCGACAATTTATCGAAAGACAATTCATCGAACGACGATTTATTGAACGACAGTTTGTCGAACGACAGTTTATCGAACGACATGCTTATCGACTTTGATCAAACCAAGTACGGGAGTTTAAATGCACACATACAATGGAACGATTTTATTAATGGAACGAATTTTACCATCGGAATACGCAAGGCGTTTTAAATGCACATGTCAATCACATTCATTCATTTACAGTACACGCCACGATTAATATTTACTTAAATTATGAATAGGGGTGTAGTTGCTCGAAGGTAGCTGCTAACAAAATGACTGTGTTCAGATGGCGCTCTCATGAGACTGTCTTCATCGGCTGTAGACACACAAATTTTGCATTTGTGGTGTTCCTCACATTTTCAGTAACTTACGCCATTTATAATTTTCCTTCTGACGTACATAAAACCTTCAAAGCCAATTCCGTTCGCCTTCTCACTTGAAATGAATTCCATTTCTAATCTATTTTACAATCACTCACATTTGTTCGCTTCACTGCTGTTCTAACCTCTGGTTCTGAGGGTTCTGACCCCTGCTAGCTCCCAGTCGATACTAAAGAAAGATAAAAACGGACTTTGCACTTGTAACAAATTAAATAGAGAGTTATGATTGCAGCTGTAGAATGCAGCGTGGTGACCATGCCGTAGTAGTGTCTTGCGACAGTTAAATCAGATCAGTCGGTTCGATAAACTGTTGTTCCATAAACTGTCGTAGTACCGCGCAAATGTTTATTGACAGGAAGGGGTGTGCAGGTTTTGTGAATCAGGGTATTATATTTCGTACAAAGGAATCATTACCCCTGGGGAATGATTTCAATCATTGCATCACAAGTGATGATGTTGCTTCTTCTTTCGTTTGAGCGAGTTGTTGAAGCCACTGCTAGGTCGCACTAGATCTCGGGGCAGGTGTTGAGCAGCCATTCGATTGTCTCATCTTCCAGAACTGCCAGACCTTGCACTCCGTGGGGAGTTCGATAGATTGGACATTGGAGAACGACCTGGTCGACGGTTTGTTC
>JGI24158J21664_10014740_pt1 | contig 10238 bp, 9 predicted proteins | sample Ectturendosymbi3_FD_21664 | JGI IMG/M metagenome (IMG submission 21664) | reverse complement strand
ATCGACAGAAATAGTTGAAACTCTGGTGAATGGTCTTCCATAAACTGAATAATGTGTGGTTGTAATTTGAAATGAATAGCTTTTTAATCAAAGTCACAATTAAAATTTTCATGGGTACACATCTTTTTGGGTCACCCTGTACCTAGCGATTTTGTTTTCTGAGGCTTAGAGCCAACCGAACGTGACTGAATAAATTGTTAAACGATTGCTTTTCTCAAAAGGGTGAATAACATATTTCTGACCTATGTAAAAACATAGAAGATGGCTATTTTATGCTTAACGCTGTGTGCACTGCGCAATTTTATTTTTTAAATATTTTTAACATTTTCAGTGAAGGGGTTAAAACCTTTTCTAGAGATATTTTGGACATCTTTATCCTCCATATCAACTTTGACTGAGTTAAAGCCAGGTTTTTGAGCGGGTTTACCAGATAATTTGCTATAATCTCACGAGCTTAATCTTATTCTTTCCGTACGTAATTTCACGCTGCTTTAGCATTCAGAAAAACAGTGTTAAGAATCTCTGTCTAGTCTAGAAATACAGCTCTTCCGTTGGAAATTCTGAGTTATATAGAAAAAACACAACCGATAACGCAAGCTACAAAATAGATTATTGTACAGGCAGTGAGGTGAAGTATAGCTGTTGAGTCTCAAGACAGCCATTGATGGACAACGATTACGCAAAAACCCACTTTTTGTACACTTTGAAATTACCGTTCACTGTTCTTTGGCCAATATATCAGCTAAAGCAACACTTGGGCAACTGCAAAGCGGATTGCATTTTCGAATAGGAAATACAAACTAAGTTAATTTTTTAAACATTACCGTTGTTTAGGATATTTCTATTCTTTGTAATATTCACAGGCTTGTACATGGGAATGTCATTCCTATGGGAATCCCATGGGAAACGTCCCGTGGGATGGGATGAGATGGGACAGGCATAAATTGCTATGGGATGGGACTGGGACTGATAAATATGTCCCATGGACAACCCTGAATATTCAACTACTGGTCTACTGGTGTGCAGTTAAATCGCTAAAGCACTTGTTCTCAGTCAACTGTGTTTTTTCGCGGGTTCAATCAATATCAAATAGGTTTTAGCACGAAGTCTATGGAGATCTACAGGCTATGGCGGTATGACGTTTCTGAGTATATTTGTGCAAAAGTTGTAAAGCCCGACTAAACGTTAGCCTGCCACCTGAACAATGTCTCCTGATTGGTCATGCCAAGTTGCTTGCAACTCTACAGGTACAGATATTTGGTCAAACATCCGGACCAGGGCATATAACATAAAAATATAGACGTATCCCAAATCCTTGCACCTTTGACGAAAACAATGTATTGAGGGAAATTCGTTTTGTACGGAATGGGACGTCTGTGAGCGTAAATCCGAACAAACCAGAAAAGACAGTGCGAAGTTGACAGAAAAAAATGATTCGTCGCACCCACTCAAAGCTCTGTGGAGACAATAGAAACTTGTCTGTCACAGCGCCCCAAACGTTTTCGGCAAACGGCGTTGTACTATTCATTTCATTTGCAACGGGTAAGAGTGGAGCGTACGGACTGACGGTCAGGTGAACTTTGCAAAGGAATAGGAGAAGGTTGCACATACGATTCTTGCATTACACTCTACGGTCTGATGAGCTTGTGTTTCATTTTAATGTGTTGCATTTTATACGCTTCCTCATGACGACAGACTCATCCCGATATTCTGCCTACAACCCTACAGAGCGATCTCTGTGTAGGAATAATGCGAGCAAACATAATTATTATGGTCACATTTTTCATTTACGCGCTTTTTACAAAAGTATCTTGTCTCCGACCCGTTGCATACGGTGGGAGGCAGCATCACAACTCTCAACTAAATGTCGTCCAAGTTTTCAAACTTAATAAAACGTCCAAATTTTTGCGCTCTTCCGAACTCTTTGATCAAACGTATAGGTGCAGTTGTGGAATGTTCATCAAAGCCTGATCATCCTTGCTCAACATGCTGAATGGAACTCAGTCCGGGCTACATCCACCTTCAGAAAGCTGACAATTCACTGATACGCTAGCTAGGGTGATCTGTTCTGCAGCAATTGATCAAGTCATGCCAACTATACACAATATCTTCTTTGCGTAGTCTGACAAGACGGCGCCCCATGAAAGTTCACCTCTCACAGGCGTGAAGGAAAGCCCTGTGTAGGCCGGTCAATCACTCTAATTTCTTTTACTGAGCAGCATAGAGCTGAATGAGCTGACAAAAGCAGATCTCGACACAATATTTGTTTGGGTGGGAGCGATTACCTCCAGGCAAGTGAAATGAAACTTGAACAGAGCTGAAAAATACTTCGTATAAATTATCTCGTGGAAGATTGCCCAAAATTGGCGAAAAAAATAACACTAGTTTTACTTATTATTTTTGCGACGGAAATTGCAATTTTTCAGAAAACACTGTTCAGAAGACATGATTCAAGTTCACTGAGACACCTACCATGATTCCTGTCAAAAGACAAACGCTACGGCCGCAGTAAGTGTTCGGTACCATGTCACCGTAACCAATTGAAAGGAACGTTATGCATATGAGCCACATGGCGCTGAGGAAATTGCTGTTTGAATTGTCGGCGTCGTGATATCTGCAGAAGATGGGCAAACTGTCAAGAAAGCATCGCAAGGCGGCAATGGCAACGACGATGCTTAAGAATCTCTGTAGATTGTTAGAAATATCTTATTTAATTTTGAAATACCAGTGTTTCCCAAACTGGAATTTAGATACTGTTTGGAAGTACCAGCCGGCAGCCAGACCGCAAATATGAAGTATGCGATAGATGATGAAAAAGTAATGGCTATATTTAGAGTCACACACGTTTCACCGACCATCAAATACAGCGTGATGAAATGCCGTTAGGATTTCCAAGACGCCACATTTGCTACAAATCAACACCCAGTTTAGATCTCTTTCACTTAATCGAGAGGTTTTTATCGCAAAATTGAGAACTGCCGAGAAAAACGGTTGCTTCAAATCAGTGAGAAAACTGAAAACGCAGCAATGCCCAAACACATTGATTAGGAGCGCGAATTTTGCAACAGTCTTTGATCAAGGTCATAAGGCAAGTTGTTAAAAATTACAAGTTTCTAATATTGTGGAATCGCAATATACGTGCATAAAAACGTTTAAATGCACAATTTCGGCATCGTCTACTTTCGCATGCTGTTCGGACAGCCTGCTTACGGTTATTCTTTGCAAATTACCGAAATTCATAGCAGCTTGATTTGAACTTGTGGTGAGTGCTTTTACCCAAACCTACTTGCGCCACGTCACACAGCTTGCACGAGGACGTCCGAGCAGGAGTTGACACAAACCAATAACGACGTTTTGTCTAACGGCGCCCTGACCTTTCTGACCTCGCGCCAAAGACAGTTGTCAAACTGCTTGATCCCAATGTCGAGAGAGCGAGCGAGAGAAGGCTTGGCAGCGGCTGTACTGATGAATGCCGCTATAATCCTACATTATTCATTAAAATGCTTGTGGCGTTGCAGAGACGGCAGTGGGATAGTGGGAATGTATAAATACAACTTCTGCTTGTGATCGAGTTTTAAGTGATTAGCGATGACGCCTGAATTGGACGAAGCTCACATAAGCTCGGCCCAATTACCAGAACAGCTGTGCCGAAAATTAGCTACGATATGAGGCAGATGGACACAGAAGCTGCATTCATAGATGTTGACGTGCCTAGCCATGTTGGTCTTTATGAGGTTTTGTGTATTTAAAGCTTTTCCCGAATTTTTTCGCCGTATCCAAGCCGTCTACAGAATCGATCTAAACCAAGTTTCCACGAGCGCATGGGGGCGAGTACTCTGGTAAATAATTCATCCGCCAAAGTAAAAACCGCAGAGGAAAAAAGCCACAGATCATCGCTCACAAGCTACCGTCGCAACTTCAAATCCTTCAATGCAAATTGCGTGCGATGCGACCTGTATGCGTCCTTCGTTCAAGCATACGTCCCCTCTATTTTCAGACGTAATGGCGCGAACGCCAGTGATCAGGATTGTAGCCACACTCAAACGAGTCCGAAGCGCCTAATTTTTCAACCAAACATTTTTACGTGGAGAAATAACCTTTTTGTGAACAGCAACCGGATTCTCAATAAACCAGTGTTTTGAGAAAAAACGAAAATTCGCAAAATTCGCTGGCGTTTTAAAAATGCGCGAAAATGATTTTTAGGCGCAGGTTTGTAACTTTTCATGGATACAGCAATTCGAAAAATTAAACAAAGTCAAGCATCAAACACAGCCACTGTTTTTTTGCGACAAAGGGCACTTTCAATAGATCCTGAAAATAACAAATAGTTTGATTAACCAACGTAATGTGTACCATAAATGACGCTTACTCCAGGCGATACGGGGCCGGTATGATCTCTTTCGACAGTGGCGTCGGAACATCAACAAAAGCAGCAAGAAAATATGATCCCATGGTGCAGCTCAGTGGTTCCCAACCTTTCTCTGACTACGTATCCCGTCAGCATTTCGACAGATAAGCATGTACCCCTTCAGCATTACGAAAGATAAGCATGTACCCCTTCAGCATTTCGACAGATGAACATGTTTCCCTAAACTTTCTTATGACAAAATATTTTATCATGATTAATCACAGATATATTTAAAAATAAGCATATAGTGGCTTTCTAAAATATGATTTACTGATATATGTATAAATATTTGGAAATAAAAGATGTGTAAAGATATATTTCTCTTGTATTGCTAACCTCAAATGTAACCCTTCGGATAGGCAAATGCACCTCTAGGGGTACACGTACCTCTGGCGTAACTGATGGGGCAGATGGGCAAATTGCCCCGCCTAGCAAGCTAAATTCAGAAACTAGATCCCCACTTAGGTTATATTTCGGTTTTAGCACCTTTGTGGTTTTCAGTAGGTTGTTTTTGTTTTTTGTGTTTTTTTCAGAGTATTTTCCGGTGATTGAGGGTTTTAGTATAGCCACCCACACCCGGATTCACCATCATTTCTAAATTTTTTTTCTGAGTGTTGGCTAATGGGCCCCCTACAGTGGCCAGTGGGCCCCTTTCAGCTACGTTTTCCCCCCCGACTCAAAACTCTAGTTGCGCCACTGCATGGTCCCTTTGCTATACACAAAGAAAACCAAAATCGAGCAACACAAACGAAAGTTCTGACAAAAAAGAATGGGTTTGAACCACAATTTTTAGAGAATTAAAGCCGAGTGTGTAGATAAAACTGTTTTTTTAGATTATATTTTTTTCGCAAAAAATTGCGGGATAAATCTATGTCTCTGCTTTTTAAAACTGAAGACAATTTGCTGGAACGTAAACGTGATAGCAGAAAAAATAATAAATATCACTTGTAAATAAAATTAATATGACGAACCCTTTTCTACGCAGACAGTTGCTCATAACCCTAAGAAACAGCGCCCACACATTTGGGCTGAAACTGATTCACGTTTGACAACTTTATGAGGTTTAGTTTGGAAAGATATTGTCAAAAGTCGACCAAATGGCAAATTGAACAAAACTGCAAATAAAAGAAGCTCAACGTGAACGGGAAAAGCTATTGATAAATGGTTGAGAAAAGCGGGAAAAGTGATACGAAAGAGCGATGAGGCATTTTGCACAGTGAACTGAAATGGCTAAACCTGTTCTTTAAAACGTCCTACAGTGCTCCCGAAAAGCTCAGAAACAACTCTCAATGCAACCACGGCCTTTTACATGCAGTGCAGCTTGTGAATTTCGCAGGCAGGCTTGAGATGCGAAGAACAATGGAACGTCATATTCGAGTAATTTTTGAATCGATGACTTTTCGCGCGACAGTCGCCCCCGCGGTCTGTGCTTTTACCACTGCTTAAGCTGTTTAAAATAATAATGCGACACGCTTCGATCCTCGTACCAGATTAAGGCAGGATTTTGGACGCTTTTCTCTTGATAACAATCCCCGCAGATCAAGCGGAACAGCTTCAGCAAAGTGACACGTGACTTCAAGCTTCGCAAGTTCACCGAAGTGCAACTGATGCCTTCAAGCGTTAGTTAAGATTTTGGATTAAGAGGTGGGTGAGGCCAAAAAAGTAATTACTGGTCAGGTGAGTTCTCGCTAAGTCTACAACGATTGAGCTATTTCGGACATTCAGCGAGCAATCTAATGTTGCGTGATGCGCAAATCCGCAACCGGCCAAATCGCCTCTGCGCGCAGCCGTTGCTTTTCCAATAGGGCGTTGTCGCGAGCGATTCGCACGCTTACCTTTCGCAAGCGCGAATCGTCCACGCCGCGATCACCCACAGTGAGATGCTGAAGACGAGAAGCACGGTTCCAGGGCAGATCGTCATCAGTGTCTTCATAACGAACCTGAAAAAAATCGTTGCTGTGCGGGAGCGCTGGCACGAAAAGCACGGAAACTTGCGAGAAAATGGCAAGACTGAAATACTGTCCAACATTTCTTTAGAAACTCGCCACCTGGAATTGTCGGTCTGGTTTGCGCCATTTTGAATGGGTAATCGCAGCTCACCCGACAAAGCCCGTCGTTGGATCAACAAGTAATCAACGAAACTGGTTGCGAAAAGGGTCTGAGAGCAACGACGTTGTCAAGCGAGAATTTCGAACAAAAACTTTTTTAGAGTTTGAGGTTTTTTTACAAACAATTATTTCCTTACAAAAAGTTCCACGTTCGTGAAAATCCTGATCTAAAACACTTCTTGACATCCCTTATCGTTAGATGCATCTTTTGGAACGGATACTCCAAGAAGACTTATGTATAGATGTATATCGGTCAAGCTTGGTGTTGTGGTCAAAATGCGCGGGCCCGCCGTTCTAGGTTGCTCGAAAGAGTGTTCACGCAGGCCAGAGAATTTCGCTGCCGTCACATCTCAACCGACCTTGTGTTGAAGTTGATCTTGTTGAGCGCGCCGATGCTTCGAGAGGACGCGTCGGTGAAAAGACGACTGTGTAATAGCATGACACGGCCAATTAAGTACAGTCTGAGGAACATTGGTATCGAAAGCAAAATGTCGACGTCGGCAGTCGCCGTGGACGTCACTCCACTGAAAGCCTGAAACACAGCAGTAAAAGAAATGAAAACTTACGCTGTTCCCCACGATAAAACTAGAGTCAATTTCAAACAAAGACCTCCTCTGTACGCGATTGTGTTTGACGAGTTCTAAGAATTCTGTCGTCAAAAACATGGCAAGTATATCTCACCATTGCCAAGGCTTAACGTTTCCAGGGTGGAACGCTTGCAGCCTCAGCATACAAGCGTGAAAGTGTAAATGTTGGTCAGAATAACTTTGAAACACTTTTGGCATATCCTCAATACTATACTTTGAAATTTTCCACAATGAGATTCTTGTTATTTTACAGTAGGAAAACATTCTGAGTGAAGCTGAACTTCGCAAGGCACAATGACCTTATCAGTGACTGTTAACTGCAAAACGTGCTTAATTTTAATGTATTCTCGTAGTTGTGTTATTTTAACCGGGAATTTTATCACGGTCTAGAATTTGGAATTGCATAAGCATCTGATGTCTGCAACGAATCTTGCAGTGCTGAAAAATGACAAAAAATGACTTAGCTTCTTTCTCTGACATTTGCTATCACGAAATAGATTTCGGTAAGAATCGATTCCAATTCCAGGATTACACGTCAAACAAGTATCAACTTTCTGTGGGAATTGGGAATCGGGTCGGTTGTGGATACCAGGATCGGCAAAACACGAACTTGTTAAAAATAAGGCATGGTTTGTAGCTGTTGTTTGTTTGGCCGATACATGGCACCAGGGTTCGCTAGTATGACGTGACTTCAACCGCCATCAACTGTTATCTACGCTCATCTCCGTCGAATCTGAAATGGCGTGTCGCGCTAGTATTGGCTGATTCCCAGAAATATTGTCTGTGGCTCAAGACACCACGCTTGCAGGAATTCAAGGCACTCCCAGTCGAATTCTTTTGTCGCGGATTCTCGGCCAATCGTTACTGACAAATCAGGTTCGCAGTAACCTGATAAAATATATGTAGCAAAGGAGTGGCTGAGAGTGTGTTTGACTTCAGTTTGAGTTGCTTGTTCTTTTTTAAATGCAATGACCAATAAAAGTTTTCATGAAGTTCTTTAAACCTTCTCTAGGACGTGCAGAGCGTATACAGGGTATACAGTCGAGAATCGTGTGAAACAAAAGGTGATTAAACGCAACTAGATAACAGCTTTTATTGGCTGAAAGTTTTTGATCCACTACACCATCTTGCACGTTTTAGCTGTGACGTTTTCGCTGTAAAAGGACTGCGAGGTTTCAGCCCAAATTCGAATAAACATGTGGTCAACTTGGCCTGCAGTTATACAACTTTTACCATGGGTGTGGGAGGGATTTTTTCCAAGGGGGTCAGTAGACGATTTTTCCAGGTGGTGGCCAAAAGCATCTTTCCAGGGGGGGCAACAGTAATGAAGTTTCATTGTGCCACCTCGAAACTAAGAGAAAACATTTTTTTACTAAAACGTTAACAGCAAAATATCAAATTTAAAAATCCAGAAGGGGGCTTTGACCTGCCATTCACCCCCCTTCCCACTCCCTGACTTCTACGTATCATTGAAATGGCCCATGAATAACATCAGATTTCAGATTGTTCCCTAAGACATTTCAGCACTTACACTGCACCGAAAACACGTACTAGTGCTCAAAAGGTTAGCTTAACCAATCGCTGTTGGTCAAGACTCATTTCTTTGCAAAATTCATAGGACCGTATTTTGTCCGTATAGGACAGTTTTTACCTGTTGACGAAAGTGAGTCAGCGGTGGTGCAAAATATTCGCTAATGACCGCGAATGGAGCTTTAATATCTTTGGCAATGTGGTTTACTGCAATGTCTGCTTGTAAGTGCATTTGTGCTGAACGCATCTTCTAAGATAATGCCTTGAACTGTGGTTGAAATATGTTCCCAAGAGCCGTATTCGGATAAAAAAATAGGTGAACGAAAAGCAGTGATTGTTTTGCATGACCAAAATGCGATTTGATGGTGTATCAACTACGCTGTAGCTGCAACGGTGAGGAAATTTATAAACTTTCGCGAATGGTTTTACCGCACGCCAGTGTTGAATACTCACTAAAATGCAGGAAATGTTGTGAATTATATAACATTGTTGCAAACACGGTATTCCTCGAGCATTACTGTAATTTTAGGTTGGCGCTTTACCGACCAATGCCGGCGAAGGTTACTTCCAGCCATGGAACTAACGTCTTTTGTTTATGCGCGGTGCTAAAGTATTCCGATATCTACCGTACCGAAGATATACCAATGAAAGCTCGACTGCTTCAGTATATACTTCTATACTCCAGACGCAACTTGGGTATGAAAATCGACGACGTATTCGAATCAGCTTACTAGCTTTACTTTCCAGCAGTATTTGCTGCTCAGGGGTATGAAACAAGCAAGATTCGCATCTTAAAACTTGAAAAAATTGCTCTGGCAAATACGACCGAGCCCGTTCTATCGTAAAACAAATTCGGTAGTGTTTGCCGGTTCACGTTTTCAAGCAGCTTCTGTTTGCTGGTAAATGCTGGCTTTTGTATAAGGTCGAATTTACGAGCTTGCTGAAAGTTCACATGGCGAATTAGCCTCTTCAACAATGTCAGATCGATATTTCAGAAAGTAAATGTTATTTTACTGCGTAACGCGATACGTCCAAGCTTGTCCAAAAAGGTCGTCGGTTTTTGGAAAGAAGAGGTTACCGAATTAAGAACGATCGGTTTGAAAATGACTGCAGATAATAGGATATGCAATGGTGGATGTATCACTCACGCGTTGTTACGCAAAGCCGCAAGCCACCAAGTCGGTTCAGAAGCGCGTGTGCGCATGTACGTTTTTGCGAAACCTTGGAGGGTTCCTGTTGGCATGTTAGCGTTTCTACTGCAAGTGCCGTGCAAGGCAAATCATAGAATATTCGCAGAACAGCAGAACCAAGGAACGTGCGTGCTCCTGTGGCAAGAAAAACAAAGCAAAAAAACTACATTGAATAAATATATACAAATCTTTTGAAGGGGAAACGCACAAAGCAAAATGTAAGAAACATTTCAAAGCAATTTTTTCAAAAAAATACAGATTGAAACTTTTGAAAATGAACCCCAAGTTTAAATCCAATCACCAGGGAGAGATATTTTCTAACACAGTGTTTTTCAACCTTTTTTGCATCACGGACCACTTTATGCAATAAAAAAATTTTGGGGAACACCAAACAAAATTTTATAATCACAATTAT
>JGI24158J21664_10014739_pt1 | contig 10238 bp, 9 predicted proteins | sample Ectturendosymbi3_FD_21664 | JGI IMG/M metagenome (IMG submission 21664) | reverse complement strand
TAAAACAGTAAAAGTATTGCAACTGAGGCGGGGCCCCTAGACATGGCTGGGCCCCCCCCCGGCCGGGGGGTGCGGGGGGCGGTTCCCACGGCCCTGGCCACACATAACGTTGAATTCGTAGTAGCAATAGTAGATTATACCTAGTCGAGTGGGGAAAACTGTGTGGTTGCTGTTACGCGGAGGGTCGTTGGTTAAACTCTTCCTTTCATCAAAACAAAACAAAGGAGCTTTCATCGTTTGTCTTTGATGCAAATGACGCTTCACCATCAGTGACTACCAGCTCCTTTGTCTCGTACTGGAAGGATTGCACCAGCATATCAGACAGGAAAGTCAATAACTCGTCCCTGTTTGCGTCGACGCAAACTCTACCAGTTTCCTGGTATGGCTGCGGTACTCACCACACGTCTTCGCACCTCTTTTCCTCGGTTCTCTCTTGTTGCGCCGTCTTCAACGAGTTGAAGACTTCAAGTGGTCATCTTTATAACTTTCCCAAACGAGATCGAGACGTGATGCACCAGGAAATTGCCGCCAGACGTACCGTATTGGATGAAGACTTGGTGGGCATGCTCTCCAAATGTCTTGGCAGTGTCGGGTTTCATAATGACTGCCCCGTAGGGGACAATAGAAGTAGTAACACTAGGTGTATCAGACGTTGCTTCAGCAAGTGACTTTTGCTACCTAGGTGTAGCTTGTCCATATCAGATAACGCGAGAGGATATGCTTGATTTTCATGACGGAAAAAGTCACCCAGGTTTCCTTCGCGGTTCTGACAACCTATGCAGAGTCTTGCAACTAAGGCCAGATCGTTCTTCATAGACGCTTCCATTCCATTGGATGCTTTTGGTCTTCTGTCTGTTGTGAAGAGTGGTAGTTCGTTGCTTTCTAAAGGTTCGTCAAATGTCTTGGTTCTATCGATTAAGCGATGCTTTGAGTATGCCTGAAACTGTTGTCCGATCTGCTTTTCAGTGCGAACTGATTAAATCACTGCAGGATCGGCAAGTCTGCTTTGTGTCTAAAACCAGCAAGTCAGACATTTCTCCTCGAAAGAATTTCCCAGCTCCTCAATGACGGCCACAAGTGACTGTACATCTCTGGCAAATGCTTTCTGTGTACTTGGGTGTTTCTTCAAGGTGACGTGTCTCCTCACTGGCTTATTTCGCTGTGTGTTTTCCTCGAACTCCATGATCACTCTGGCTGAACCAAAAGTACATGCCTTTTCATGTATAAACGCACGTCACTTGCAGAATGGATCAGGAGCAAAGAAACAAATTAACTTGCAACTACCCTGCATATTACTTGTATACCCAATACACTACTAATTTGATGAATCAACTCAAACAACATTTGTAATGTTTTCATTTGTAAATGCACGTCACAAGTAGCACTCATCACCTCTAAAGACCTAAGGAGAGATTGAAAATGAAAACAGATGTTACATGTTGTTAAAGAAAATGACGATAATTTTGAAAAATAGCCGCCACACCTAAGGAAAAATCTGGAGTGGCTCTATATTCTGCATTGTTAATAATCCTTCAGTTAACGTGTATGGCACGTTTTGTGCTTGTATGAAAATGTGAACAATAGGTTTGCTATGCTGCAGGGCCATGAAAGTTGTCCGACATCAGCTCTATTGCAGGATTCTCAGGTCGTTGACTAACTTAATCGTCTTGACAAACTGCGCTACTCGTTCATAAGGAATTTGAGAGATTTAACCTGTGAAATCTTGCATAGCTTTAAGTTTTTGTTCAAATCAAATACTACCGCATATGGAAGAAGGCAGTACGTGTACAGAAAGTCAGAAACGGCACATTGTTGATGGGAAAAGTTTAAACAAATCTCTACAAAATGCCCGTCTCTTCTAGCACGCAGAACGCATTAAAACATTGTTTGGTTGATTTTGACCAATCCATAAAAGGTTTTCCGGGTTTAATTCAAATTGAAGTGAAGATACTTTTTACAGTTGGTGAAATTGAATTAACTTGCAGTTCTTCCAGCAGAAACTTCCAAGAACAACTGCATATCTTTCGCGTTCATTTTTGTTCTGCCAAGTTCGTTACATTCGTAGGTTTGAGCTACGCGGAAATAAAATATTAAGTTTTCAAAACTGGTTGACTTTCCGTAAGTCGACTTTTACTTTCGATCCAGCAAAATGTTTCAAGCAGTTGTTTAAGATATTTCGAATAGACATTCATAAACAAAAAACAAATCTTGACAATTCTTAGCTAGAGCACACAGCACAAACTTCTTACAGTGGGCAGCACGGAAATTATGAGAGGGCAAGTCCTTCATGCAGAAATAAGAGTCATGTTTCTGGAAAGGTATAGAATTTTAGAACATACAGTTCAGCCTTTATTTTTACTACGGCCTTTTGTCAAAGATCAGTTGTGAGGTCATTTCGAGGTAATTTAATGTGCTAGAAATGTCAAGGACTCTGAAGGAGTTAGAGGGTTGCTACGTCCTAATCTTAAACTTATGTTTGTTTCAGATGGTGATTTCTGCAGTCAATAAAACTGTCAATAAAACTGTCTGCAGTGTAAATTATATCGACATCAAACATTTGTAGCAATGCTTTTCTACAAGGCTTAAAATTTGTTGAAGTCTGCTGCTTAGTGAAAGTTTTTATGATTGAATGCAAGAACTTTTTCATTACCTGTTCTCAGCCGCCTGTTTCGTCCAGATATTCTCTAAAAGTTTTTGGGAAAATTCGCTTGTTGTCTCATTAAAAATATATATCTCTGCCAAGAAAATATTAAACTCTGTAGGTTTGTCATGCATATTTGCATTCTCCACCCAGAAGTATGAAAGTTGAAGTGAAGGTTCTTTAATGTGGTCAGAGGACGAAGAAACATTTCTTATACACATTTGTGATTTCAAAATTTTTGACATGAAAGTAGCACCTTGTGAAATTCAAATGGCTTTAATGGCAATAAACGTGGATAATTCAATATGTCCTTGGTGGCAGTTGTCCGGGTCGCTGTAGTCCTAGAACCTGGAATTGAAATTAAAGCGTTTGGCAAAACTGAATGATTTTTAGTAGTTGCTTTCATGTCTTGAGATCTCCACAAAGCATTTGAATTTGTTTGTCAAAGCTTGATGCTCGTCCCGATCAGCGGAATCTGACCGAAGGTCATCAATTTTGTAAATATACTGCACAAGGCTGGAGCAATTTCGAAATTGGAATTGTTGTAAGTCGTTTCATGGCATAGAATGACTTATATGACTGCTAAAGATGTCGGGAAAGAAATGCATGCTCGAGGAACTTTTCTGTGTGCAGTCATGTCATGTCAGTATCAACCAACATTCAGTGTTTTAGACGTGGTATGTCGTTGACTAAAGCTTTAAGACTTAAAAGCATGGAACAATAAAACTGTGACAGCATTTTGCATCTTGTAACAGTGACCTCCCAAGTAAAAATGTTGAGCCACNCGTAAGGAAAGCAATTTCTAAGAATTGCGGTATTGATCCTATTGACATTATGCTCGCGAAAGTACGATGTAGGATTGGTGATAAGATACCCTATTACTATGCACTTCACAAAAAACAGGAAGAATATCTGTCTTTGAAATACTTCAAGTATAGGCGGCTGTTTGTTGCTGATGAAATGTGAATAAATTCGCATATTCGTTCGGCGCGGTTGTTTTTCTTATGTTATTGTAGTAATAATTAAACAAGCGCAAAACGTTAAGAACTGTTGATAACAATACTAGAGATACATAACAATGGCCAACAGATTACAACGAAAGAGCAGACCTGACGTGGGTTTGTTAACAAACATATTTGCCGACTTTTATTTTTTCAGAAGCAAGGTCAGAAAGCACAATCTTTTCCATGAAAATGAAGGCAGGGACTTCAATTGTGTCGTTTCCGATGGTTCATAGTTATGCTGTTGTTGACCAAGCTTGCTGGATGTCTGCTCTTTTACGACAAAACAAGCATTGTCCATAGTACAACTTCTCGCTGATTCCAATAGCAGATTTTTAGATCAAAACGCAGCTAACAGGTAGGCTTTAATTTTTTGACTGAAGATGGATTAAGAATAATCCGAAACGTCTCAAAATAAAACATGTATAGTTTTTTGAAGGCTTTTTTAGTGTTGGTGAAACAACAACTTCTCTTTTTCTTACGTTAAACAAAAAGCAATGAATTGCGTCACTATGGAAATCTCAAGAAAAAATACTTGCAGTTATCTCTTGGGCACCTCGCAAACATTCCTTTCGTGTCCGCAATTAACAGCGCCTAAGCAAAATGTCGTGGCTACGTCGGGAACAGAAGATTGATAACCTTATTTGCCTGCTAAATTTACCGTCTGATGAGAAAGACGTCCAGTCTTTGCACGTCTGCTTCAGAGCAAACAGAACAGCCTTCAGAAATCTCCGGCGTATCAAGCCTTTATCTCTATAAACAGCCGATAGTAGGTGAGCGATTACACGGTAGGTTTCGGAGACAGCGTGCATGAAAACTTCGATGATAGGCCAGTCGTTCCGCAAACTACCAGCAAACAAAGTGCATCGGCTGACTCTAAATCAATTCTAGATTCCGCGAGGCATCTTTCGCACACCTTCTGTTGTCAGTCTGCGAGACAACTGTTAGCGAGTCACAGGATGCGTCAGAATGGTCCCATTTAGTAACGACCTGTTCACAACCGCACAGTCCTTGAATGTATGCTCAGCTTTAAGGGGTGGTTTCAAGCTTTGAATTAATCCCAAGGCATTAGCAACATTTTGCTACAAAATGTTTTGACTTCTGTGTCTCCACTATTGTTTGTTACTGAATCAGTTAAACGTCGTGTGAACCAATTCCTTTTACGCAATCAAAAAATTAATGTTTTACTCGCATGTGAACATGTGGAATGTAAGGCATAGCTTCCGAACTCAATTACTCTTATGTAACCGGAATTTCGAGATTAAAAATTGGGAAAGGGTGACAAAGCTGCCTGCAAGTATTCATTTCGAGTTCGTCACATTTAGTTGTTTTTTTGTTGAAGGTAGGAAATCTTGATGTCAGTAAAATATGATTTATCACCACTTCGGTGGTTCAGCCACCTAAATTTATATTTTGTATTTAAGTGTTTCAAATTTGGCAACTGGCAATGCGAAGTCGCACGTTGTATTTCATAAAAGAGCGGTATGCACAATTGATCGAAATACGTTGCACGTAGCAACGAAAAAATGCCCAACTATAAAACTTGTCAAGCAATCCCTAACCGTAGAGTCGATCAGAAATATCGGCTGTTTTTCTTTTTTTCTTATAAGGCAAACGAATGCACGGAACTCAAAATGAACGGAAGTAAACGGGTTTGATGAGTGCGTGGAATAAATAAGATGCGATAATGCGCATCAGAGAATTTGTTGTAAAAAATTTTTAAAAAGGCTCATAAAAAACTAAGGTTTGCGCTGACTTCAGAATGCTTATGAAGATATAATGACACCGATATGACATTCTCCACCCAAATGTATTGGAAGTTAAAGTGAAGATTCTACAAAGTGGTCAGAGGATGAAGAAACTTTTGTTATGCACCAGCAGCTTGTGAAGTTCAAATGGCAATAAACGCAGAAAATTCAATATGTCTTAGGTGACGATTGTCCTGCTGGGTGGGTGGCAGTTGTTTTAGGTGGCAGTTGTCCAGTTGGCTGTAGTCCTAGAACACACTGAGACCATAAACTGCGCGAAAGATTCTCATATGTGTACTGTCTGCATCTTGGGAACTGTCAGCGAATCCAAACCGTGCAAGTGGAATAATGCAAATTATTATCTGACCCTATCGTGGCCAGCAAAGCGTTAAGTCAGGTACCATTTGCGTCCCTTATTTACTTCCAATGCACGTAAATGAACTATCGACAGTATTTCATGAAGTTCTCGCAGGCTGTATAATGGCCTACATGCTTTCAAATAACATTTTACTCGCTGCTGGCATTTGCAGATATCACCTACACTGAAAAGCCTGTGGTATCCCTTAATTCAGGCTTATGCATACGCTGAGCATCATGAAATTTTCCTCACTGCAAACTATATACGGAATGATATTTGTTTTACAGTGGCAAAAGCTGCCTTAAACATCACAGACCTTCATTAACAATATGTCCATAAATTTGTAGAACACGTCAGAATATCAGGACGATAAGCTGTACTCTGATACATCTGACCCTGACATTGAAAGACCATCGAGTTCGTTGCTGTGCGACAATTAACTGCTGTGTAGCAACGAAAAACCTGTTTCATGCATGTTGAATGCCAAGCAATGCATATTTATTAACTGCATGTAATCAACTCTACCTAATCATGCTACGATATTTGACACGTGGTATGGAAGGATGTTTTTCGAATATGTTGCACCATATTTTGCAACACTAACTGACACCCGTTACTGATGAGATTTATACTTACAATGAACTCTTTCGCAAAAGAAGAAATGCTTGCATACAAGGTTGCGAATGTTTTCCAGACAACTTTTGCTTGTTATGATGGCTTTCGATAGGTTTTTGAAATCGTCGGATTACACCTTTATTCTTCAAGCAACCACACCTATTAAACTTCTTCACGTGGAGATCCACATGCAAAAGACATTTATGTGTCAACGTAATATTGCAGCTGATGTTGAGATGTTCCTAATGTGTTCCACCAACATAGACCAGTGCGCTTTTCTGTAACTGTCAATAACATGTGCTTCGGTCGCCTTTGATTAGTTGGCAACATGTTTCTGCATCCATGCGAAGGGTTAAGCAACATGTACATCACCTATTTAGGGTTTTAGTATATACTGGACCGCGAGTTGTTCATCAAGGTTATTTATGATGAGCCTAAACTTTGTTTTTTTTTAAAGCTGAAGATGTTAGAAATTGTTTTAAATGTCACTTTGATATATTGTTGAAAATGACTGATGCAACAGTTAATTTCTTGCACCGCATCAAACTGCATGGTTGTACAATTTCAGATACTGTTTATAATAAAAAAATAGACAATTTCATCTCCTATCATACCTCACAAGTGCTATCTTGTTTTGGTGGGCCTATGTGCATACTTATTTGCATGCATAAATACGACATCTAGTTCCTCAATGCATACCCATTACTAGAAGAATTTTGCTACAAACCTATGCCTCAGGTCCACACAATAAAACAAATTATTAAAGACTAACACATTATAAACAAAAAATACTCTGAAATATTTTTAATTTAATTTTTCGAAACTTGTTTTTTTGTCAACACTATTTCTTACGTTTTTGAAATGTTTGTATGTCTCACATGGTAGGGGGCATACATCAAGCAGTGGACCCAGGGATCACCAGACCTGTGCACGCCCCTGCTCCCAGGGAAAGCAACAGGATAATACTTACAAACGAAAATGATGCACCAAAGCGTGAACAACGCTTCCACGACAAAAATGCACCACATAAATTCCCCGGCTATATTGTGATCAAACAACGGGTACTATATTTATTCGCTGCAGCGAAAGCATGAGCTGCAACCAAAATTTTCTCATTGCACGGCTGCGATAATGTTTAATAAAAATTTGTTTCATACAAATTTCATGAAAAATATAGTTTCCTGAAAGAAGAGGCAGTATACTTTCTATAAAAACTTCTTTCGATGTCTTGCAGCGGCAAAATAAATACAAGACAATTGCACTTCGAGAAACAACCCGCTATAAGTAGATTTCAGAAAACACTGTTTCAAAATGCACTTCCTGTGTTTGGATGTCAGAAATTGACAGCAAGCGTGACTACATTGTAATGAGTTGTAGTGAATATATTTTATGGTTTAAAACAGGCTTTTTTCATTCCTCCAAGCAAGATAAATGCAACATCTCTGAGGATGGTTGAGCCGTAGTTATCGCAATAGCTTTATTTCTGTTTTTGTTTGAAAGACCCAAACCTTTTCAATATTGTATCTAAGCTAACAAGACATTGAACTTTGGTCACTGAAATACAATATAATGGCGCAATGAAATCTATAACAGGCCATGTGCATACATCACAAAAATAAAATTGCTTTGACTTTACATTAGCTGTTATATATAAAAATAAATAACCCAAGCCAGATGAATCATACGACATACAAAATAGCGGTAAATTTGTTGGGTTGTATGATTGTGAACTGCGTTAAAATGCCCTTTATGTTTACCTTTGGCAAAATACTTTTGGTTAACCGATACAGACCACAAATTGACTTTTAAAAACTCGAAACACTCATTGTCACTTTATTAAAGTCAACATTACAAGTAAAAACCTTGGTTTTGCAACTGTGGCAAGCAGTTTGAAGTAACACAATTGCTCCTGTGATGATTGATTTATCCACAAAATCAAATCAAAAGTTCATACTTTAAGCCTATGGGTATTTTTACACTGAAGTTATTAACACGGTCTTCAGATGTCTTGACCAAATGTTACGGTAGTGTGTTTCACAAAAAATATGGTGCAACATGAATTGCTTGTGACTTGTCGCAATTTTCCAAAGAGCTTTTTGGGTCGTACCAGGGACGCCGGAGCAGCGGTAGGGTAGAGGGGGCAGTAAAAAAAGGTGAAGGCAATGGAAACTTATGAAAAAAAATCGTTACCAATTATGCTTACTTCTACTCAACAGCATTGTTGACCTCAAAAATAATATACGTAACTACAGGCCTATAGAAAATTTTTTTCAATTTGATCTTGGCATACCATGAAAACACCTATGATGCTGTTATGAAAAATACGCATCTGCCTCCGTTGCCACCTTTTTGAAAGGTCAGGGGGCAATGCCCCCGCTCTCCGGTGTCCCTGCTTACCAGGGTTGCGGGGTCGGAGACGCAAGGAGTCAAAGGTTTTTGGGTGGAGTCGGAGTCGGATTCCTAACAACACTAGGAGTCGGATTTTTTGTCCCACTCCGACTCCGGAAGTCACAGGGCCGCAACCAGGAACGGTCAAACCGGGCAATTGCCACCCCCGAAATTTTTGCAAACATGATGCCATTCGCGTATTTCACATGAAAAGTTATTTCTTGAGACTGCGTTACCTCTACGTGAACTTCTTCTCAAGACAACTTTGTCGCATACGTGCTGCGTCATATTGGACAAAACTATTAACCAGTCAATGTACCATGCTTCCGAAAACTCCCAACACAGAACCGGAGACAAGGCGTTAGTTGTGAAGTGAAACCAGTCCCGTCGCCACGGGGCCTTGGTGGACTTATCTCCCCCAAACAAAGCACCAAGCCTCCCCAAATTGAAATATGAAACGTTATAAATCAATGTCAACTTTGAATGTTAAGCCCCCTCTGCGCAAACGTAAAGCCCCCCCGCACAAACCCAAATCCCCCCTATTGACGACTTTCTGGCGACGGTTCTGCGTGAAACCATCCCTTTCATGAAAGTGACGTTGTGGTTCTAAATGTGACCTCAAAGAGCAGGAATCCATATGCTATACCAATCAGGGATGTAGTGCTTACAAAAAAAGTGTGGGAAGTTGGGAACGCTCCCATAAATCTAGCCATTTTAAAACAGCTTTAAACTCATTTTAAAACAAAACATGAAAAAGGTGTGGGAAGGCCTTACCAATCGAGGCTACTGCTACACAGAGTGGCAATTGTAACTGATTTTCTGCTAAATCTAGCAGGATTTTCGCACTGGTAGCTGCATAATTTTCAATCTAGCAGATTTAGGCACTTCCAGCAGCTACCTTCAATCATGTGCTATTTTTTGGTTTGTATTAATGTTTTTCACTGTGTTATTTGTATAACGTGTCATCTACTCTTCTGTTGTTTCTATTATCTGCTGTCTAGGATTGATTTATTGGTTTTCCATCTGAAAACTTCAAAAAGACTACTGCTAAATTGTTACCAAAAAGCTTTTGAGCTTTTTGTGAAATAGTATATTGGATTGGTAATGTTGCAACCTCTCCGGTGGTGTTGCGTTGCTTGTGTGATTCACCACGAACGGGATGTGCATGAAGAATAACACCATAATATATGAAGCGCGAGCAAGAAATAGTAAGAGAGATTGCAAACATGATCTCTATTGTTGCTTGCTGCCACGGTGCGAAGCTTTGCTCACATGCCGCTCGGAATTTCCGATCGCAACAGTAATAATCCGGAAGGAGCTTAAGCTTTTCTGAATTTATCATCATTTCCTCTCTTTTAATGAGTAAGCATGGGTGGCGGCCGCAGGGGACTAGGTCCCCTCTTTTACATTTCGAAATTTGCCTAAATATGTTTAGCAACACAATCAGTATTCGGTCCATTGTTAAAGTAAATTATTTAATGAAAAAA
>JGI24158J21664_10014738_pt1 | contig 10239 bp, 6 predicted proteins | sample Ectturendosymbi3_FD_21664 | JGI IMG/M metagenome (IMG submission 21664) | reverse complement strand
TCATAGAGCGGTTTATGGGGACAATTGTGGAGTGGTATGAGTATTGCCCACTACTTGCTGCAGTCGGAGGGCTGCCCATCCTAAGAAAGGGACAAAGTAACAACTTGGGTTTCCAAAATTTGGCAAAAATGCAAAATTCATCGGTCGATTTCTGGTCTTAAAAGAAAATGTGGTTTTATGCTGAAAAGTGATATCAAAAGCTGCCCTTCCGCGACAGACCCCTTTTTTCCAGGCTAGATGCACCCCTGGTAGACTCTAGCTTCCAATTTACTTCTAACACACCTTTTTTCAACTCTGCTCTTAACAAAATAAATCTTAACCATTATCTTCGATATGCTTCGTTGTATTTTCAGACGAAGTTGTTTAATGTGTGCTTTTTCTTCACTGTGCTCAGAAATTACAACCTATTTTGTACAAACTTTGTCAAATTTTTTCCTATAAAAACGTTGAGAACCAATCATGAATTTTGTGTGGCAAACTTGCCATATCATAATGAAGATGTGAAAAAATTTAACGAAAATTTTCAATGCGGTCATGTGTATCCGAGGCGACAAAGGTACCCCACATTTCTAGTTTTTCATTTCGTGCCAAGTTTGGCCCAAGATATCTCACAAACCTTTTGATATTTTGCAATAAAATTTTCAAAGGTCAAAGAATATTTTATCAGCAACAATCCTTCCAAATAAGAGCGAAAACTATCAAAAAGTAAAAGCGTGGCGAGGTTTGAAAATTTTCGACAATTTGTAGCAAGAGCTAGAAACAGTCAAATTTGGGGGTCCATGACCTTTGAAGGTTACAATGTAGACAATTTTTCAATATTTGGCAAAGTTACTAGCACACCTGAAAAATTGGGGTTGTTCACTAATGTAGTTTGGCAGTAATAAGGCTTTCAACATGGCCAAATATGAACAATTTGCACCCCCCGGCTACGACCCTCAACTAAAAAGCTTTATAATCATGCCATTTCTTGACAGATTACATTCAAATTTTGCAGATGTTCATCATATGGGGTAATGACTATTTGAGTTAAATTTCAGGAAAATTGGAGGGTGCCCTGAGCACTTTCTGAGAATTGACACGGAATGGCCCAGCTCACAATATTAAACAAATCAAGCCTAAAATTTCTTTAACAACTGGCACATATTAATCATGTCCCAGACTGCAATGTGCAGCGACAGTGGCTACTTCAACAATGTCACAGCAAACGTCTACAAAAGTGTGTAGCAGCAATTAAAAACATGCAGAAGTGAACACAACAAAGCAAACTTGAAATGACGGCTGAGAAATCACTAGACCCCTTGCACATAGAATTAATCAGCAGTCATTATTGTATGTTATTCCACTAACTTATCACTATGAGCACAAAACGTTTCACTACAACATGCATGAAGCTGAATGTACAATTCAGACTTCAGTGGGCATTTGCAACCGCTTTGATCGCTGTCTACAAGTTTTCAAAAAAATCAAAAACATTTTCTAGCAGCCCTTTAAAAGATTTCCCATTTTAAGACTGCCTGAAAAAATAATTCAAAATGTGTCTTTTTATGAATGCCAGGCAGAATCAATTTTAGGAGAATGATTGCACAGTTTGACCTGTATAAAATAATTAACTCAAGACTACTGGCAAGAATAGGTTTGGGGCTACTCAGAAAAACAAAAATGTTACAAAGCGACATCACCAGGGCTTGAAAAAATGTAAATTTCCCGGGAAGTTCGTCACAATTTCCCGTGGGCCGCAAGTTGAAGACGATTGCACCTTTGTGACGTCGCAAAAGAAATTTGTTTTCTTGAAAACGTTGCACTCAAGAGCCATAAGTATCACTGCGTACACATAGATCAACTTGGATTGCTTCAGCCTACTAGCATCGGTTCACATTCAACGTGTAAACAGTTGCATCGCCGCAGTGTACCATGCTGCCGCTCGGCACGCGAAAAACAGATACCGGTATTAAAGGAGTGCAAAACCGATATAAGCGGCAAATCTTCACCGCGAAGTGGCAAATTCTCAAGCCTAATCCTTCTTTAACCCGTTTCTAAAATTTGTATTTTGTGGGCACTAAAATTTTATTTTTCAATTTACAAGGAATTTTTTACTGCATTAGAGTTTTCGATAATTTATTTAGGTAATATGGACCGCATACATGAAGCTTCGCAACAATCGCCAGCATATGGAAAATCGTAACACGGTTTCTAACGACCTTAGTTTATAGACCATTAAGAGACTTCTAGATACCAAACTAAAGATATCCTATTGATAATAAATTTTAATAACCTCTAACACATGTGTAACGGCCAGATTGTACGTAACTCGCACAGCCGGGTCAAGCAATTCATACTATCAAGTTGCGTAATTTCGGCATGCCCGCAGCTCCTGCGCAGTATAAGCCAGTGGTTCTCAACTTTTTCGCTGAAGGGAGCCAAAGCAAGATCTACGATTTTGTGAGAGGGTCGTACTAAAAAATTGTAACGCAAGTCAATTCACGCATTTTGTTTTATTGCAGAACGAAGTCTGTTACACAAAACATTAGAGGTTTTATTCATAGGCGCAACCAGGGTGAGCCTATGGGGCCATTCCAACCAAATTTTTAGAACATATAGTCGTTTAGTGCTTTAACAGGCGGTATCCCAAACAAAATAGTGTTAACAGTTCTCCCCCCACAATATTTGGGCTGGGTACGCCACTGGTTTTATTGAAAGACTGCTGAGCTGAGAGCCGCACAAAAAGTGCTTGGGAGCTGCATGCAACTTTCAGAAAAGTGGTTTTAACTTGCTAGTGGTGCAGCATTTGAAGAGATTGTGGCGTCGTGTTTCAAACGTTGATTGTTGCGGCCAGTTCGGTGGTGACAAAATTGGTTTAACCGATGCGACCTGTAGAACGATATTCAGACGGTGTTAAAAGTTTCTGTTGAGTGAGCGTTCTACGCATGAATGCATCTTTTGAGTGCGAATGCGCAGTTAACAGAGTGGCCTTGTGAGTGGACGCTGGTTTGGGCACGAGTTGAACATTTTTGCTATAAACTTGATCGCGTTAAAGCTTTTTTGCATATTGTGTTACTTTCAGCAACAGAAGGTCTGCAGTATTGTCTTTAGCAAATGCNGTAGCCATAATTATTGGGATTTTTGTGCTGCCTACACTAAATTATACTTATTGCTTCATCANATACAAAGCCAAAGATGCAAAAGTCAGCTTTAAGAATTAGTATCGACTGTCTGTGACTACATGTTCATAATAAATAACTAACAAATTTTATGGAACAAACCCAAAAAATCCCGTTTAAAAGTGCTGGTTTTCGTATCGGCATCCTGTAATGTATGCTGTAACAATTTTATGCTCATTCAAAAAAATTAAGCTCTAGCTATAAATGTAATGCCATTCCAGAATGACGTCGTGTTTCAAACGTTGATTGTTGCGGCCAGTTCGGTAGTGGCAAAATCGGTTTTTAACCCATCTGACCTGTAGAACGATATTCAGATGGTGCTAAAAGTTTCTGTTGAGTGAGCGTTTTATGCATGCACTTTTCAGGCTCGAGTGCGCAGTTACCGGAGTGAGCTTGTTGTGAGTGNACGCTGGTTTGAGCGCGAGTTGAGCATTTTTGAATGGCACTACGTTCCGGAATNGCATTCGGAATGCAATACTGTTTCGATTATTAACCTAATAAGGNAACCACTAACCAAAGCAGTCGTACAGACAAGTAATAACAATCTGAATGTATTCAAAAGCTTCCAGCTGATGCTAGCGCCACCGTCCACTCTGCAATCTAACGCAATGAAGTTCGCTCGCATAAACGCACGTGGTTTTAAGGGCGCGTTGGCCTCAATGTTTTCTGACTACATGTGTCATGATAGCAGCAATATTAAAACTAACAGCTTTCCGTCGCCATTGCGGGTCTACAACACGCGACCAGGTTCACCAAAAAAGGCAGACCTTGTCTCAAGCAAAGCCAAAATAAACAAGATAGCAGTGCTGAGACATATAGGTTACGCATACAATAAAACATGCATAACCAAACAAAAATAAATATTAAAACTTGTCAGAAATATCGATAAAATGCAATTCAGATTTTTATAAGCAATTTCTTTCCCCGTAAATACACTGTCGTACATTTATTTCTTATTAAATACATCAAAAATTTTAGGGTAACAGTAAAATCTTTGCACCCTGCATGGTCACACACTCCCGTCCGAATAGATTTGTAATGAATATGCAGCTCAGACAATGTTTAGCCAGAGCCAAGCCTTTCAGACTGAAAAAAATTGAAAAGAAAAAGCCAGATTTTGATTAGTATTTTCAATTTTCAAAAAAAGCCAAGTGCGTCAAAAAAGCCTGAATTTCAAAATTTGTTTCCAAAAATGCCAAATTGGCAAACCAGCACGCAACCAGCGACTGCATGAGACCACTATTGTTAGGTAGGGGTAACTGTTGTGTCACAGGGCCAGGTATTGGACCACCGTGACTGAGCAAGGAAATTCGTACAGACCGTTTTGTGGTTTGCTTGCAATTCTTGGCGTATTATTTAGTTTTACTTGACTTGCAGCTGATTAATTTCCCGCGAGCATGTACGATTTCCCGGGAAGCTCCTTCCCGATTTCCACACTTTCTGCAGCCCTGGACATCACAACAGTGCATTTCAATCTTTCTGTGGATACTAAGGATAGGACACCATATTGTCTTCCTGATGCAGAACATCACCTTGCAATAACAGTTTTCCAAAATAATGTTTGCAAACGTTCACATTAGTTCAATATGAAAAATCAATCAACTCACTCTGAGTCTGGTTCAGATGGAGAAGATGCCCATACAGCTCTTACACCTGCTTCGCAAATTCGAGTTCGTTGTGCATGTCGACTAAAAAAATGGACTGCAGAATGAAAACGCTCATAGATTTTTTTTAAATGCATACAGTTGCAAAATGTAGAAAAGCAGCATGAAACACATACAGTTTTCACAATGAAGCTGCCTGCTTTTAATTTTGTACTTACTGAGCATTAAAATCAAGCTCTTTATCGTGGTATCTGTGTCTGTAGCGATCATGACCTGTAAATGGTCTGTCATCATCTTGACAGTGAATGCCATTTTTTGAGCCTCGCTCCAGGAATTTTCTGCCAACACACCAAAAAATGTACTCAACAAAAGATTAGTTGTTGGCCATTCATACAAATGTAAAAACCATCAAGATTTTTAAGCAATCCTAAATCATGCATAAGACTGTGGCATTGTTTAGTTAGGAAAATAACATCAGCCTTAGTTTGCAGAATGCTGTTGTAGCAGACTGCTGAAGGCCTGTCTGCATGCTTCAAATATTATAATTTTTTACATTAGACCTATGTTAATATTACACAACCTTACCCTAGCTTACTGCAAATGGATATCTTGAGGTCTCAAGACTGAGCACTGAGTTTTAGCATCTGACTGATAATAAGACAGTGCAAATAAATTGGTCTGTTCACTGATGTTTATTGAAATTATTTGCAATGATACTGCCATTCCATGTGCCAACTAAAATGGGATCAATACTGTGCAAGCAGACTCATGGCCTGAAAAATATAGGAAATGTAATGGTTAAATCACAGTTGTTATGACAAGCATACACCAAATTGATTGACAGAGTTATGAATCTATGCAATGTGTTCTACAATCATTGAGGTCTTTTAGCAATTTAATAAGAGATCGACACAATCCAATTCAAAATCTAGCACCTATTGTACGAAAATTCCATGCACCATGATGAACAAATTTGTTCTAAGCATGTATTAAGTTTGACAGATGACAAGTATGAATGTAGATCTTGATACAATTTCCACTTTATGCCATTTATATGTATATATATTCATAACCTCATTTTGGTAGGTTTTCATCATCTCATATATATTCATCATCTCATGTTGAATTTTATTGATTTAATTCTCAGATATTAAGGTTACAGAGAAAGTTTTACTGGTTATCATGTATCAATGAACTCATGGGTTATCATGTGTCAGTAGACTCAGCTTCTGTATAACTCAATTCTTTTCCCTTAGCAAGCACTTCATTTTTCGCAACTTCAACATCAGACAAAGAACACACCAAATACCTTTCTTTGTAATTCCTGCCTTGTTTATCTCGGCTTGTGCTGCCATCAGGACTTCTTGATCTTGATCTGGAATATCGTAATGGCGTTGGCATTTTCCACTATTTGTGCTTAACACTTTTCCCTAAATTTTACCTCAGGCTGCAAACAACAGTCTTAAAGATGATACAAATCAATTATAATGTTTCAAGACTAGGGATGGGCATTTCAGAATAATTTACTATTCCAGAACTGCTGAATTGAATCCAGAATACTGGATCCTGTTTTGTTTTTTTGCATGTGCTCCACCTGAAAAATACTTTTATTAAAAAAGTTGTCTTCTCAAAAACCATGCAGGACCACACAACACAAATCCTTTCCTAAATCCAGCACTGGCAAACAACATAAGAAATCTCTGTGCATGTGAACTAACTTTTTACGTGTTGGAAGCAAGTATAATGCTGACATTGTGGATTATTAAAACTGAATCCTATTACCTGGTTTTAATTACCATTTTGGATTCAGATAGTTTAGGATGTGTATCCTTCTGGATGCAGTATTTCTGAATGCTCATTCTGTTCAAGACATGTACAGGCTTTGGTAAAAATCTTAGACTTGTCTACAAATGGATCTGTTGAAAAGTTTGACAGCTTATTGTAACAACCTCAAGGAAATATGCTTAAGTTAAGCCAATGTCGCTGACATAATGTTTCTTATTGCAATTCAAACTTCTATGCTGACATCAAATTATGCCACCAAAAGTGAAGCCTTTTGTTAACAGGTTCGCTGCCAGTGTACAAATACTCCATATTTTGAAATCACACATTGAGTCACTATTTTCACGCCACTTTGCAACTCTGTACCTCACCAGTCGATTGTGCTAGAGCAGCTATGTCCAACCAGCGGCCCATAGACCACATGTAGCACAGTTGAAGGTTTTCACTATAGCAGGGGTTCCCAACCGGGGGTACTCGTACCCCCAAGGGGTATGAGATTGAACATTAAGGGGTACGAAGATCCTTGGGTCACAGAGCAGCTTATAGAGCAATATATATCTCAACATTTTTGGGGGGGGTACTAAGAATGCTCTGACCTGACAAAGGGGTACGAGCAGCAAAAAAGATTGGGAACCCCTGCACTATAGGTAAAGTATCCTATACACTAACAACCTGTCCTTATTTTGATAATCTTGAATTTGACATTTTTGATGCGGGTGGTCTTCAGTATCACTTTTTCACATCTGTTACCATTGCAGATAGGATTCGAATGCTATCAGTACATTAGCTTAAGCTAAATTTAGTTTGCTAAGATCAAAGTAAGCCATTCAATGTGTGGCCCTCATTAATGATATTCAATTTGCAGCATTAGTTAAGATAGTGACATAATTTTTGGCTCAGTAAGCCAGTAAGTTAGACATAGCTGTGCTGAGAGTTGTTCAAATCATCAAGAATCTTCTAGTTTCCAATGAAAAAATATTTTTTAAGTTTTGGGTTTCGTTTTGTTTGTGGCTGACATTATAAGTGGGGTAGGTTTAGGCCTTTTTGGTCATGGTCATCGAGCACTGGGTCCCAAGTGCAAGAGGGAACTATTTGTCTCAAGTTTTCGGCAGTGGCTACAGAACCGCCCATGGATTTTTAAGTTTGACACCTCCATCAGCATGCATGATTGCTAAGTCGTCAGCATATGCATACTTTCTGGAGATGGTGCTTGGCAGGTCAGAGATGTTGATGTTGAAGAGAAAGGGCTCCAGGACAGATCCATGTGGGATGCCGTTGTTGAGGCATCACTAAAGCTAACTCAAGCTAATGCTAAGCTAACCTAACCCTGACCTAAACCTAAGCTAATGCTAACCTAACGCTTACCTAACACTAACCCCTACAGCAAAAGTTTGGAAAGTTTTGAAAAAGTAAAGAAAATCTGGTCCCACGAATTGAAACGTGCAAGCAGTCACTATTACGAAAACATAAAGCGCCAAGATGAGAGGTGAACCCACAACCATTGGTATGGTAGAGTTAAAACTTAACTGTTATGCTATTAGGTCGTCGACACCACTTGAGTGACAAAGTGACCGCTTTATTCAAACCGCATTATGTGGGGCGGTTCTGTAGCCACTTCCAAGTTTTGCTGGGAACTAAGCTAAAATCCGAGTCTTTTGAGCCTTTGATTGACTTTCTACCGCTTTTGGTTCAAAAGTTATGACTAAATAACCAAAATTTGGATAAAAAATATTTTTGGATAATTTGATCAAACCCTTTGAACATGTGGAAAGTTTTATAGTTTAGATTTTTTTTAATTGGAAAGTTTTGTTTTTTTATGGGTCACGTCATAAGTAGAGTAGGTTTAAGCCTTTTTGGCTGCAACGTGCCTTTGTTTCAATGCATACCTATTAGTGACCTTCTGAATGTTTGTGCATTCTATAAATTTTATTGTTCCCTTGGGCAGTGTTACTTTGCTAATTGGTAAACTATCTTGACAATCACACAGCCTACGGTGGTACAGCATTGTGATATGTTCCAGGTCACTTGGAAACTTCTTGAGGCTAGTCTGGTAAAAATGAAGACTTTTTAAACATTCACCTATTATATGAGATTGGTGGGCAATTTTCAATGAGGCCAGTTAAACCCGCATTGGAAAAAGATTTGAGGACACTGAACGAGCAGGAATGCAGAGTTATTTTGAAGCCATTTGATTTTGCAAAAGCAAATTATGCTAAGCATTAGAGATCGACCGATGTATCGGCGCCTGGCCGATATATCGGCTGATATTTGGGTTTTACCGCAGCCCGCATTGGCCTCAGTAGGTGTTGACAAAATGCTGTTATGTTCCTCACGCATCCAGACAACTTGCACATGAAAGCACAACAAAGCAAGTCAACAGTTACCTTACAGCAACACTAGCAGGTGGGTTTCATAAACAAACAGACAAGTTCAACCATGGAGCATGCATCGGCTGTCGCAGTCAAAACAAAAGCATCTTCAGGAAGTTTGACAATGCTTGAAGCTACCATGTGCAGGTGTTATGCATGAATAAACTCCCTTTGTATTTGCGGAAGTTTTTGTAGCACAAAAAGTTTGACTGGAACTTCAGTTATAGAAGTCCAATTGATGCCTAGTTTAGCGCAGATTAATTTTGATAAAGCTTCATGAAAAATTAATTGCGTTTATGTTAAGCAACATTCATGGCATCATGAATATGATTACAAATGCAATCGCCACTCACTAGCTTCATGAAAAATGAATTGCGTCATGTTAAGCAACATTTATGGCATTATGAATATGATTACAAATGCAATCGTTACTCACTAGTAACAAGAACTGTCACTGTGAAGCAATTGCATGTAACATCTTGAAAGGATTCTACTTTTCTTAACTTGATGTATTAAGCTATAAGCACACTAGTTTACATTGTATGCAAGTGAAAACAGTACTGCCACAGGTTTCTTTGCAAAAATCACTAGATTCACAAGAAAAATTCATTAGATCTGAAGAAAATTCACTACATTTAAAACATGTGCATCGAAATTCAGTTTTGTCTGAAATGATTTAGTTATTGACTTTATTAGCGCAAAACCTTAACATGATTTGTGAGTTCGTTGAAACAGCTCATGGTTGAGCCTGGAAAATCTCATACAAACAATCTTCAGGCTTTTCTCAAGAGCTGGAAATGGCACCGCTCACAAAGTATTTTAGGGTGATCAGCCTAACATTAAAAAAATTGTTGCAGTGTTCTTGCAAAGAAATGAAGATACTGTCATGGCCAGTAATTCAGCAATAAACAGCACGGAAGTGAAAACAATGAGCTCAAATTAGAAACACGTTTTGGTTCTGTTGGTGCAACTCTTCAAACAACAATTTACACAATCAATTATTTATGGATAAACAATAGCTGAAAATCTTTAACATTTTGGTATCCGGGTGGATTCGGGGATTTTCGAAAAAAAAACACCTAAATGCACGTGGCTTTGCATGGAAATATCTCCGCTCCTGTTCGGGTTACGGACGTGGTTGAAGCGTCAAAAGACGCGACAAGTCTTCTAGTCTGCACTCAAAAGAATTTTTTGCTTAGGGGGTGCGGGTTGTTTGTGAGTGATGTCAGAAGTGGAGGACTTTTAGGCCACCTTGGCCCACTTTGCCTGGCCCTGGGCGCCAACCGTTAGGTGGTAGTATTTCACTGAAGTTTTTACTGGAAACTA
>JGI24158J21664_10014732_pt1 | contig 10242 bp, 9 predicted proteins | sample Ectturendosymbi3_FD_21664 | JGI IMG/M metagenome (IMG submission 21664) | reverse complement strand
CAAAAGGAACATATCTGTGACCGTTTGCGAAAATGTTGTACCACTCTTGAATAAGCACGGTGTCGTCATCGAATGAAAGTTCATGAAAATTGCCCCCCCGAAATGAAGAGCTGGTTGCGCCCCTGTTCTGTTATGTAATAATGTTCTTGCAACATAAAAAATCAAATTGAAAAAAGATTTAGAACAATTTTCCAAACTTGTTGCAAAAATTCAAATTTCTGGCATGTTGTTTGTGGTGAATGTATGATTATCTTGTCCTTGTCACGTAGTGGCGCCTGCAATCTTGCAACCCTTTGATTGTGCCCCTGTGTTCACCCCGCGGCTGTCGCGTTGTGCTTGCGGTTTCGTAATGCATTACTGCAAAGTGTTCTTTTAGTGCAGTTTGCCCGCCCTGGGAAGCATTTGATCAGTTACGCTGTTGTGTTGGTTTCAGAGTTTCTTTGCTCGCATCTTTCGTGCAGGACGCTCCATGATTGAGTGGCGTCTTTGTGAATTAAAGCCTGGTTTTCCGCAGATAGTGTTTAGTGGAATTCGCAGGCGAGTGCACGACATTGTTATAAACTTTCGAGCGCGGCTTCATCTGTGCTTTATTATTACGATGTGTGTTGTTCATCTTTTGTCACCAGTTGTGGGCGACAAAGAGCTTCACGTACGTCTCTTGTCTGATTTCGTGAACTCGAGGCTGTCATGAATCTGACTTGACAAAATCTTTTTTCGTCGCTCTTAAATACCGAGCAAAAAGCAGAAGATATTTTGACGTTCCTTGAGCATGTTTCTTCTCCATAAGGCATTGCCCAACTTTTGAACTCAAGACAACTCTTGCTAGATTGCCTTTCGTGTTTTCATGCTTTATTTATTTGTTGTAGACTCATGGTCAACATTACAAGAGTAATCGAATAACACAAGAACAAAAAAGTGGTTAGTCATAACGCATTGCGGACAAGGCCGGAACAAGCCATTACAGTGCCCTCACTTAGGCAAGATTCATTTTCAACTACCCATGTGTTTGTTTAAGAAAACGTCATCCTGTTCAAGGACGGCAGACGACGATCGGCTTTTATGGCGAGTTTTTACGACAACTCGCGAACCATGGTTATCAGCAACGTCGACAATGAGACATTATGAAAAAGGTTTTCGATCAATCTTTGTGATAAACCCCCAAAAGATATGTTGCATATGAAATTTGAGAAAAATACAAATTTATTTTTCTTAAGAAAAAATTTGGCACTTTTCGGTTATTTTCAATAAATCGGCTTCACGGTCACCTGCTAGCATTTTCGAAGCAGTTTTTGTCAGACTACTACATTATGATCAACTGCCAATCTGCTCAAGTGGTTAAATGGCTTGTGGAAGGCGACAACACCGACGGCTGGTGAAACTTCAGTTTTGGGCCGAGTGCCAGCCTAGTGAACACCCCACCAAAATGGCCACCGTACGCCACTGTGGCCAATTGCAGTGGAGAACGGTCATTTTCCAAACTTGAAATGGTAGAATGAACAAAAGAACACCATTGCACAAAACAAGCTGAATAACTTGATTCTAAAGAGTATAGAGCAGGAACATCTACATGATATAGATACTACCCGCTAAGGAAAAATATAGAAAATGCATTAGGTATGCTGTTTTTGACAACTGCCTTCGAAACATATACTGCGTGACAACACTGTCTAATTATAGCAATGATCAAATTTGTTGATGAGTCTGGAAGCATTAATTACTGTCTCTGTACTGTATTTGTGAGCTGTACAATAATGTATTCCTTCTTGGTAAAAATATACGTATGTACTTTTTGGTGAAAAAGATGTGTAGCGCTGATAGCGCATAATGTCCACCAGTTACTGTTTGGGACCAGGTTTTTTGCTCTTGCGAAATGCAGTATACTTTATGATAGTCAAAAGGATGTCCTCAAAATTTGTGAGTTAACAGTTTTCACTTCTTCAAGTGTATTTTAACTTAGAGCCCCCCTGCGCTGTTAATATGCTACCGGTCCCGCTCTACCTTAATCCGGCGCTAGATTGACCCCTCAACTAGTAGGGATCTCTGTGGAATCGTGATCGTCCGACTAATCGGCACCGCAACCAGTTAAGAATCCTACATCAGTCCTTGAAAGTCTCTGACGTTTGATTTCTACGCTTCTGTCATGGATTCCTTGCGGAGATTGGATAGATCGTCGTAGACACAGTAAGATCTTTCATTTTTGCTATCAATCAGCTTCCTTTTTATGTTACTTTAATTTCACTTCGAGCTGTTCAAAGACTACATGAGTTTTTTTACAACCAAAATTTTGATTGAGATTTTTTCTGCTGCTCAGATCGACAAACTTAACGGCCTGATTCAAACTTTAGCAGCTTGATTGATGAACTTTCTGAACATTTTTTATTGCCGCTCGGATTACGGCTTGCGATTTACTGATGGAGTTTAAGTTCTACAACCTCACGAAATTTTGCGTCAGATTTTTTGCTGAAGCAAATGTGCTGTTTCGACAAATGTATTGTGACTGATTGTCAGATTTGCTTGCTCTGCTGTTTTCTTTCCGTTCATTTGATTTTTTTCCGGTACCTGTGTTGCTTGTTTTGTGTTGCCACTAGGTGCTACAGTTCAGCTTAGGTGGACGGTATCTTATATTAAAAATCGCTTTTACAATGTAGCTTTTCTGGATGAGTTTTCCGAAGTAAACTTACTGTTTTCGGATTAACAAGTTTTTGCTCGTGCGTGGAGGTTTTAGCAAGAGTTTTTGGCATCCTTATCCGTGTTTTCCATTTTTTATTGTCGTTCACTTACACGAGCACACTGTCGCGACTTGTAGCTGAAGCTACTTTCAAGAAACGGGTTGTTAAGGCCGATTTCTATCCATCACAGGGCACTACAGGTTACCTACGCTCGGGTAAACCGCACCGTTTCCCCTTTGCTTTTTTTTCAACACCACCCAACACTTCTTTCACCACATCGTCTACAACTCCACCCACTATGACTACTGAACAACAGACTTCCACCACTGCATTCAGCGGCGTACGCAGAAAATCTTCATAGGGGTTTCATTCGGCGGCATGCGGTGGTCATTTGTATTTGGTATTCGCTGTTTGTGACGTCACAATTTGACGTCACACTCATGTTTCCAAACCAACTTTTTGGCGAAGTTTGTTGACATAATATGTATATTCTTCCACGCGCACTCTCCATATTTTTTGTGTCATTGCACCGAATATAAACTATCAGCGCTCCAAGTTAGGATATCGGAGGAAAATACAGTCAAGACTACGACACAGCAGTTTATAACTTCAAAAATATCAGGCTGATCGAAACAGGGGAGTAAAACACTCATCACTACGTCAAACCATTTACAACTACAATTTTTGCATTAAGTTAACAAATTAGCAAACAAAAAGTAAGCGAAAACAATTAATCTCGTTTGCACATGTAATAAAGTTTTTGTCACATATCAAACTAAAGGGGGGTTCAACCTCAACCCCCCCGTTGCGTAAACCTTGACTGTCAACAGCCACAACTCAAGCGCCTGTGATGAAAGTTTCTTCTAACACACCGGTTAGTGGAAGTGAATTTTCACTTGGTGGTGACACGGTCAACAGTGGTCGTCTTTCGGACACACTTTCTTCAGCAACTCTCTATGGTTTCTTGGCTCCAGATTCTGCTGCAGATCAGGAACCGTCTGGCGATGCTGCTCTTCAAACTAATTCAACAAACGTGTCAGGAACACAATCTTCGGAGGTTTCTTTGTCAAATTTACTGTTACCCGCTCCAGATGTTCAGATAACGGTGGAACGGTTGCAGGCCGTTCGGTTGTGTTTACAGCAGGCAACAGCTAACTTCAGAGGCTAAAAGTGGGTCAGTGGGTTTCACAACCTGAGTCGGATTCACAGACAACACATCACAACATCCCGACGTCTTAGGATGACACAACTGCTCATCTGACTCACACCTCTGTTCAATCGCTCAATTTTCTCGTCACAATTCTGCAGCTAACACAGCCATTACGACCAACACTCCGTCGTCTCATGTTCCATTGCCTACGCCAGGTTTACACACTTTCCATACCCCCACCGTACAGGGTTTAACAGCAAACGAACGTGTGTATCCGCCCCTTCTACTGGTTGTGGTCTTTACAACCCTTTAAGGACCGCAAATCCACAATAGTGGCTCAAACTTTGGCCAGTCATAACTTGCCGACCAATAGAGCTAGAGAGTTTATCAAACCTTCTGCGGATTCGGCAAGTCTTCGACTTGAGATCGAAAAAAATTTTTTTCGGCTTGGATTTTGGGTTCTTTGTGTGTTACGTCACAATGAGAGCATGTTTTCGCAATTTTAGGCCAACTTTCCCGCAATTTTAGGCCAACCCATTTTGCAAATCGATTTTACGTATTTACTCAATTTGACTTAACCACCCCATTCCGAAGATTTCCAATCAGGCATATAAAATGCAATTGTGTTTGCACAATAAAAAATCACAATAACTAAAAAATAACGTACGATATCACTGCTATGTTGGACAAAGACTCATTTATTAAATTTATGCACATGGCAGCATCAGTGAGAGAGACCCGTGTCTTATGCAAACCACTGCGTTTCCAAACGCAACAGTAGGCTACTGTAATAGTCATAATCACACTCAAAACGTTGTGATGGTCATAATCATAATCACATTTCAAACAATTTTGAATGATAAATAAGGCTAACCATTTTGCCAGGCGATCCTATTATTTTGTCTACGAAAAAAAACGATTCCATATACGAAATATAAAATCTAAAAATTAATATGAATATTTTTATCAGAAGCTCTCGCGAACCTAGAAGAAAGGCAAACGACACCCACGGGGTCGCGACCCCAGGTTTAAAACGACTGGCTTACACAATCGTGACCTTTTACAATTAGGCTGCGGATGCTAATGCTTTGATACACGATTCACGCAAACGCGCCATGTATCAGCAGAATGTCGGCGCTGGTTCATTTCCTAATCTCTTTTCACAATTGCAATCACAGTCTTGTCACGGCGGTGCCGGTGACGCTTTTTCGAGACTCAATGCTCAGATGCACGAGATCCAAACTAGCTCGTCCCGTGTGGAAGCTAAAAACCAGAAAAATTGAAACAACAAAAACAAAACAAACACAAAGACGGCGGCTCACAGCAGAGTTCGGGAAAAGATCAGAGTGCGCCTTCTCATTCATAAACCACCCCTACAGCAAAACCTGGGCAACACATACGGTGAGCAAGCTTGCAAGTGCAAACAGCCTTGTCCATCCCAACTTGATAGTCCTAAAGTGCAGCAACTTTATTCCAAAAAACTCAAGTCTTCAACAGATCCGTTTGCAGATATGTATAGCACACACTTTTTGCTACTATCATAACCAGTATGGTGATCAAGCACGCAATTGCAAATTCCCATGTCCTTTCATTAATAGCTCCTGGCCTCCAAACGACCGACTGCGCACGTTGATGGCTCTTGACGATGCCGAGGTGACTTTCATTAATTTTTTCCGAGATGTCGAGTCGCATTAAAGACGGGATGATTATTCTTTCGCTGCTAAGTAGTAGACCGTCGTACATAGCCAGCTCGCTTCTGAAAGGATAGAATGATCTGAAAATAGAGCGCAAGCGATATTTCTCTGGCCAACCTTCCATCACAAATTTCATGATGTCCGCGCAAACAGAATCGTCTGATTGTTTCACTTTTATTTCAGTTAACCTCTATCTGTAGCGGGCAATGCTTCTACCGCCATACAGAATTATATATCTGTTAACTGGCATTGACAGTTGGGTCGATGGAAGATGCTGCATCTACCGAGGCTCAAAATAATGCGTCAGCAATAATCAGTTCTTTTCCAGCAACGTGCGAAGTCCTGTAACAAAATCGCATTAAGCGAATGCGAAAACGCTGTATACGGGAAGGAAGCTCCAAAGGTTTTTAAATGAATCATGAAACCAGCGGCTTATGGTTTGTTTTTATTTCGAATTTTAAGCTGATTAGGTAATCTGAAAATCGTTCGCATGCCCACGTGACGGCGAGGGCCTCTTTTCGATTTGAGCATAACGTTTTTCCGCCTGAGTCACAGTGTGTGATGGAACCAGATTCGAAAACTGCGCTTCTGACGACGTTAGGTGGCAACTGCGAAATGACGCTCCTCAAAGGCTCTTAACGGACACATGCTTGAGGCGAACACGAATACCACGCCGCCAATAAACCTACCAGCAAGAAGGCAATTGCACCAGAAATGAGGAACAAATTACACAACAGCACCTCCTCTCAAATGAGCACGCCGTACGTCACTTGAAACAATTTTGAATGAAAAAGTAGCTGGGTTGTGTGAAGGTTCGGTAGTGGAAAGTTTCGCCAGTTTATCAGCCATTTCGTTTCCTGGAATATTTTGGTGGCCAGGAACCCAAAGGAAACGGACCTCGTAGCCCGAAGCTGTAAGTCTCGAACAGAGAAGGGCAATTTTTTTGAGAAACTATGTTTTTTCCAGTTCCAAGTTGTAATCGATTGTAGGGAGCTGAGGCTGTCTGTAACAATAACCTTGATAATTTTTCATAAGTAGGCTAGTGTAGGAAAGTTTTATATTTCCTACATGAGCATGTGCCGAACAAAATCGGAAACGAACATTTATGAGAGTACGGACTAGCAAATGTGTATCAAAAGTGTTGAAGTGATGTTAGCTGAAATGTCTGCGATTGTGTACTGAAAGAAATGTTTGTGTATTTAATTGATAAGCATAAGCTGCACAAGTCTTAGAAATGCACCACCGTAATGTATTTAAATATTAGTGCATTGTGTATTGGTGTGTTGCAATCGCATTGTCAGAAATTTTATGTGGTAGGAGTGTATATATTAACTTGGCAAAGCGAAGTAAACCTTTGGCTTTTGAACAAGTTAAGTATCACTTGGAGCCATGGTTGCGCAATGGCAACGCTGATACACAAAAACTTCGCTTAAAGCAGATTGTGGTTAACACAAAAGTGCCATGCACAGCAAGAACAGTGCTATGCGAATGGTCTAAGCGAAGCATACGTCACAAGTCCTGGAGTCGATCGGGGAAGTAGTAAAGTCCCGTCAGTACTCGGCCGCGTTTTAAGTAAGCGCAGGGTTGCATGATCGCAAAGGATATAACGGAATAACTGACAGTGTATTAATGGCCACAGATTGTGTTGATGATCACAATGCCAAAGAAGGCCTGGTTAGAGACTATATCACCTGATTTAATGTGATTGGGTAATGCCAACAAAGAAATGATGACGTTTTATCACATGAGCTAAGTTGGCGAAGACGTTTGTCAGAAAATACACGTTTAAGACAAAGAATAAATTATGAAGCAGATGGGCGGCTGAATTCAGACTCACTTGAGAATCTTCGGGTTCGCCTGTGTTTTGCCGTCCAGGGCTTGACGGCTTGACGAATAAGACGTGATGCCTTGGATCAAGTGAAGAAGTTGAGACTTGCAGCAAGGTCGCAACCGCTTAACTGTGATGTACATGCCGAAAGAGGAAATGTCGGTTATTACGGAAGTTGATGTTGTTCTCTGTCCTTTTTTTGCAGGTGGCACCAAATGAGTTTCTGAGCGGCCAATAGTGTTGGTGCAGCACGACGAAACTCAGGTTTGTTGCCGTCGTTGCGGATACCCGTTTTTTTTTATATATAGATGTGAATTTTTAAATAAGGGAGGTTTAAGCGCCCTTTGTGGTGGCATCTCTCGGTCCGCGGCGGTGGCAGGAGTGGATGGCATGTGCGACTCTGACCGTCAAGACTAGGTCGTGCTAGGAGCGGGGCAAGTACTTCGGAGACTACCCCGTGGTTTACTCGCGTTTAAGTGTTCTATATAGATGTGATTTTTTATAGATGTGACTAATCTGCTCTGCTGACCTTTTTGCGCGCTTTGGCTGACTTGCGCAATGCATAGGGACCGCGCCATGCGAGATAAGGGTGCTTAGTGCGTAGGGAATGCGAAATTTTAGTCAGTATAGTCTAGAGGGCTAGGAACCGCAACGCGAAAATTAGGGTGTGTGTGTGTGCATTTCATAGGGTGGAGAAAAGGAACTAGCATCAGAAAAATTCCAAAGTCGAGGAAAAGACAGTCAGGAAATAAATTAATTTTTGTGCCAAGAATAAAACTTGTTTTGTCATCGGTGCAAAGAGGATATGTTCATCAAAATGTACGAATTGTCGAAATGGCGGGTTCGAAATACGATTGGCACATCATTTTATTTTGTTCGAACTATACGCTGGGTAAGATGAGGTAACTTGTGCAGCTTATGAACTATTTGATGGTTGTTGTGTTATAATTTGTGAAGCACAATTTGGATTCGTGCAAATAAACTGTAAATTAAAATTAAAATAAAACAGTGGAGTTTGTGAGTTGCTGTTTTCAGCAGCTTATGCTACTTGACTGTTGTGTTGAATGTTGTCTATCACATTCTTTCGATTGGACGTGCCCCAGACGCGAACTCATGGTTGGAAAACTTCCAAGGTCCACTTTATACTACAAATATTAATTAAAGTTGTTTCGGCTTTTCATTCGGGTGTATTTTCCTGTTTACTAGCCGAGGTTATTACAATTATTAGAGGGGGTTTAGCTGATACATCCGGATGCAAAACTAGGGCTAATGCGTGGAGAATGGCGAAGAGTTCCGAGGTGATGGAGGAGGAAAACTTGTTTATTGCAATTGAATATTTTAGGGTCTTACCCGCTATGTAAATTCCGCAGCCGGGTTGAGCAAAAATTTTTGATCCGTCTGTATAGATTGGTCAATATAGATTGTGTAAATCAGATGAGAAAGCAGTTGCAACAAAGGCAGATGTCATTTGATGGACGAACTGCAGGAGATCGAGGTCGACAAGGGGTTTCCGCAGCGACCGAGGAGGAAGATTCGGGATGCGCAAGGGAGCGGCTGCAAAAGTGGGGGTAATCAGCCACAAGTTTTATATAACATATTAAAGGAGCGGAAACCAGGCGCATCTGGAAAACGCTCCTGCCAGTAATGCTCAGTTAACGACTGAGGGAGGCGGGCGGTGAACGTAAAGAGATAGGCTTACCTAACTACAAACACAGGAACTTGTGCTCAATGTTCAAAGGCATCTCATTGCACGCATGATGTAGGCAGATCACTGAGTGCTGGCCATGGCTCCAGTACACACACGTAGTGCAGTATTTTGGATCTTGTGTAATGGCTTTAGTGGACTGGGAGATGCGAAAAAGTAGGCCTCCATACAATACTCTATTACGGATCTAACAAGCGACTTATAGACCGTAAGTAATGGACGTTTACCTGCACCCCAGGACGTACCTTGCAGTAACCTAATAACATTGAGACGAGCTCGGAATTTTGCAGCAATATTTTGTATATTCGTCGAGTAAGAACCGTTTCGTTGAAACGTTAGGAAGTACATGTATACTCTTTTTTCAGTGGAAGGCGGGTACCGTCCTGCAGAAGCAAGGAAATAGGTGCTGGATTGTGCTTCCTAGTACACAGGGCAGCAGCAGATTTGGTGATAGAGATTTTGAAACCACATTCTTCACACCAGTGGCACACTAGGGTAAGATCCGAACCACATTCCCAGAAGCAAAAGTCATCCGCGTACAGGGAGGCATGAGAGGTGGTTCGCGTTGAGAGATCATTTATCATCAGGGAGGCACGTAGGAATTTTTTAAGGGAGGGGGCTGAAATTGAGAACTATTTTGCTCTCTCTAAAGTACAGACTGCCTTATTTACTATAACATTTATGTCATATATGCTATCTCAATTTTAACACACCAACCCGTTTGACCAGGTCCGACGTCTGTTTACCGTGATTTTGTTAATCTGTTAAAGTACATGCGATGTAGTGTGGCACTTCTCTGCAAAACTTTGACATTGTTTAGCTCAGTATCCCGAGATGTGGTTTTTAAAAACACTCTTATGTTATACAGTAGCATTACTTCATACCACTTCCAGCAAACTCTGGTGTCTCAGTCGCTATTATTTGTCACAAAATATTATCAACAGTCCTTTTCTCAACATGCAGACAAGCAAAATTCACTGCAGTACCACGGCAGATCGCAGAATTATCTCACAGCCACGCTACACGGTTGTTGGTCGATACCAAAAGCAAAATACCTTTGTTAAATCACTAAAACAGAATTCAAACAGTTTCTACACACATACTCGTAAAAGGCAGCACAAGCGTTTGCGAATTGCTAGTGTATCATCTAACATATTCGAGGCAGTGGTAGCAAACAAAGCTTAGCCGACATATCA
>JGI24158J21664_10014731_pt1 | contig 10242 bp, 7 predicted proteins | sample Ectturendosymbi3_FD_21664 | JGI IMG/M metagenome (IMG submission 21664) | reverse complement strand
GTTGAGAACTTGACCCAGGTGGTCTTTCGCCAACCCTTTGTGATTCAATATGTTAGAACACGATTACTAAGCTGCGAAACGTGATATTTCTTATTATTTATATTTTTTCATCACTATATAATCAACTAGTGATCTTTGATGTTATTGTATTTCCTCTTGCTGCTTCTTGTTATTTCGTGATTTGAGTCACAAAAATGCATGATTAAACCATACCATACCATGTTGCTCCAGCGCCCGAGTCAGAGCCAGCAAGCCACATCAACAGCGCGACGCGTGGTGTCAAGTTTTTGCAAAGCTACTCGAGGTGTCGGCGATAGGTGAGCCTCCTGTCCAACGTTACTCCGAAATATTTGGACTCGGGGCAGAAGGACAGGGTTTCGTTTTTGTGGTTGGACTTTCAGTTCACGTTTACCTTCCTTGTGTTTAGATGGAAGATTGCTAACACCGTTTTTGTTGTGCTGAGCTTTAACTTCCAGATCTGGAGGCATTTAACTGTAGTCGCCATGTCTTTGCTGAGCACTCTTTCCACTTTTCCATTTCTTGCCAATCTCCAACATCTTGCACGATTTCAATATCGTAGGCGTATGCATACTTTCTAGAGACATTGATTGGCAAGTCAGAGGTATAGTTGTTAAAAAAGAAGGGTGGTAAGACCGATTCCTGCGGGACACCATTTTTGAGGCGGCGTAACCTCGTTCCTTTGTTGTTATCGGTGGTAAGGGTGAAGCTGGATTATCAGTCATCTCCATGATCAAGCACACCATGTGCCTGCCATNTAACAATCGCAGTAACTTGCTGATGAGGCCGCGATGGCATATAGCATGCTACTCTGCTGTGAGATCGACAAACACAGATTCAGCCTTCATCTTAGCCAAAGAGTTATCCTCGGCGGCTTGCGTTAGCAATGTGACGTAATCCACGGTCGCTGTACCGTGTGGAAACCCCTGTTCTTGCGGGAGTAGTGTATCGATGAGTGGTTCGATACGAGAGTAGATAAGTCTCTCGATGTTCTTGAAGGGAACACACAGCAGAGATATAGGGTAATACTGATAACCCTTTGGGTCCCTAAAAGGCTTATTCAGCTTAGGGATCGCAACTATTAGTGCTCTTTTCCCGATATTGTGAATTTTGAGTTGGCGCGTGAAGGAAATGAAGAAACCGCATAACCAGGATTTGAGAGTTGATGCAGCGTGGAGTGTAAACCACGGGAAAATACATCCGTCTTGCCTCTTTTGCGCTACCCGCAAAAGTAGGAAAATAGCGGCTTTATCAGAGTCAGTCCCCACTTGGGCTTGAAGGAAGGAGTGATAGAGGTCTCGCACTCTTTGTCAAAACATGGCGCACAGTCTTGCGAGAGCCAAAAGTGGGAGTATTTAGTTGGAAATAGGCTCTCGCATAATTCCTGATAAGCCTACTCCGGATGTGGCAACTGTATTTGAATAAGACAGGGGATTGTATAGGTAATAGCTTAATTAACATTGCATTAAACAATCTGCAACCTACTGGTGATTTTACTGGTCTATTGATCTTGCATAATCGACCACACTATGAAGAATTCAGACAATGAATGAGGCTGCATGGATAAAATCAACTTCAAAAGAAGAAATCTTCAATCAACTCTGGCAAGTCATCAGAAACACAAATGAAAAACTGGACAAGCTAACTAATCTCACCCAGAACATTGAAAACAAGCCAATTGGAATACAAAAAGGATAGTTGAACACGAAAACAAATTTAATCAGCTTGAAGAAGAAAAGGTACAGCTACGCAATGGGATGGTTCCAAAAAACAATCTTATTCTCTTTCAACTCGACTACCAAGAACAATACATAAGAGACAATAATCTTGTTTATGGTTGAGTGTAGAAGAAGACAAAGGAGATAGTGTTGATGGGGAAGAAGTGTTGTTCTCAGTAGCAGATGAGCTCGAAATAGATCTCCAACCTAATGATATACAGAGTACATCGGCTAGGACAAAAAGAGAAACAAGAAAAATTCACGACCAATCATTGCAAGATTTGTGCCATGCAAAAAAAAGAAACGAGCTTTTTACTAACAAACGGAATCTCAAATACATCGAAGGCAGACAGCTTTGTGAGGATCTCACACCTCTACGGCACAAACTACTGAAGTACATGCAAAAATCCTGCTGTGATACATTTACGTCTTGCTACACCCGAAATGGCAATATACAGTAAAAGCAAAGCTCAAGACAACAGAAAAATGGATTACCGTTACTTCACAGGATGATCTCTTCAAACCCGGAATTGATATTGATTATGAAGAGATAGACTGTGGTAAAATACTTTGCATCTAACTCTATCGAACATACACTAACTTCGGTCAACTCTGAAATCAAACATTCAAGCAAGTGACTGCCTACACTTGAACAACAAACTGTCAGAAGAAAAATGCGCACGTAAATGTCTTAACTTTACCTGTTGGAATGTTCTTACTGTTAACAACAAATGGCTAATAGCGCAGCAATGCAAAATATGTACTTCCAACCCAAACCTAAACGAATGACTGTAGCCACTGCAATGCACAATTGTTTCCTGATCGCGAATGCTCAGCAAGTGGCAACAAGCACTCTGATTGCGACCTCTCAATACTTCTTTCGCAGTATGCTACACATACTGAATTTGTGAGCCATGTTGATAAGATGATGTGACATGATCTCTCCTTGTTGCATTGTAACATAAGATCTTTGTATAAAAATATAGACAGGTTTGAAGAAATCATATTTCCATTTTCAAAACCACCAGATATTATAGCGCTGTCGGACGCCAAGAGCACATTCAAACCCAGGCGCTAAAATCATAAAGCTCAGTGCAATAGAAATCAGGTCAAAATTCCTTTAGAAATAAAAAATAAACCGTGTCTGGAACTTTTTTTGCCAGAAAACAAAAAATATGTAGCCTATTACTCAGCTGCTAGAAAGATTGTTTGTGTTATTTATATTGGTGTAGATCAGTGTTTCCCAACCTTTTCAAGACAGGGGCCATTTTCGGACCAATATAAATCTTCGCGGACTCAAGATAGATTTAGGAATACGAGAATAATACAAACACTAGTTTCAGCAAATTTGCTTTGTCGCCCACGTTCACAAATTTCATTGCGAATCTTGTCTCTGAGTTTGTCGAAATAAGGGCCTGTGGTCGTCAACGCACACCTGATGTCGTCTTCTGGTTGAAGTTGGTTTCGGTGGTTGGTTTTAAAATTAGTGACAGTTTAGTTTTGACAAACCAGCTTCACAAACTTATAGTGGGAAAAAGCTAAAGAGCTTTTGTTGCTTGTCGACAGAGTTCATAGCAATTTGTTTCCACTGAATGGAAATTCACCCAAAATTCCGTCAGAGGCTCCACAGCTGTCGACTTTGCAGTTTAATCAACTGTTCAGCAATGCAGTCCACTTCACAGTGAACCTGTAGCACAGGTTCTTCGAAAAGACTTCGCACCAGTTAAATATTTTGATGTGATTTTGAGAAAGGACACATCTATCAAACTCGGAGAGATGTAGTTAAGGCGCTCAAGAAAATTTGATGAATGCTGCGCAAATCAATTTCGAACTCATCTTTAATGCCAGAAAAGCAGCTATTCTTGTACTTTCGAGTCAGTGGATCCACACCTGTATTTTGCCTTTAAACGCGGCGATGTCTTGGACACATCTAAAAATATTTCACCTTTTCCCTGCATGGAGATGTTTAGCTGGTTTGATCACTTAAGAATAGCTGTTTGGCAATCCACTTGCTGTCGATGAATCTTTGAATCTAATGAATCTTCCTCCATCTCGTCACAAAAAGCACCAAATTAACGAATGCGTAAGGGACGGCGTTTGATGTGATTGATAGCAGATGAAATATATTTTTAAACTAATGTGACATCTTAAATTTCTTTCGTTGCCAATTTTTTCTCGGTGACGAAGACAATAGCTACCTAAATATTTTTGTTATCCTTTTTGATAAACTAATGAAGCCATTTTGGTTCCCATCATGCCTGGAGCACCATCGGCACAAACACACAAGTAGTCAGTCCACGAAAGCTGATGTTCTTATGGAAGGCATCCGCTGTAATATCTTGAATATTTCATTCTCCTGTTTTATGTTTGGCAAGTGGACAGCAAAAGCGAAATTGTCCCGCACGTAGGCCTCAGTTTAACAGTATCGCGCGAACACCATGAACTGTGCAGTGTGCATCGTTTCCTAAATCTGTAATCTCGTCCAATTCTAAAGAAATTATCCAGTTCGCTTCGCCGCAGCAATAGTTTGTTGCAGAATATTGACTGGGAGTTCTTGGATGCCCAGTGTTGTTTGGCGACGGGATCATGGCTTACTTACTAGCTACTGCATCATTGTGCATTATCCTGGTTATATTCACGGCTGCTGGTTTGACCAAGCTCTCTCCCGCTGTGTAAGGCACTTTTATTCTTCCAACCAACAGAAAAAAAGCACCCATTACTTTACTATGAGAGTAAACTTTTAGATGGACGATACGTTCGTACGACTTCACGTTACCTAGTGTTTTTTCTCTTTGAAAAGCTCAAGGTTTTCGTCAACGTACTTTACATATTTTTACTCGAGATGGCAACGTAGTTTACCTTCTTATCTCTTAAAGCAGAACATGCACTGTGGCGGGATTTCACCGTTTACTTCGACTGAAATAAATCCTAAGTTTCAAGTAGTTGTCGGTACAAGCAAACGCCTGCTTTCGTTTAGCAACGATAAAGTAAGACGGTTAAAGCTAACCGCAGTTGAGATAACTGCTTTGCACTTAAGTTACAGACCACACTACCTCACAAGTATAAATGCCATGTGGAACAGTAGAATTTTTGAATTTTTCGCGCTGGTTACGTGCGTTTAATCGCTGTATAAAAAAACGATTGTAGGAAGTCGATAAAATTATTACTGTTTGAGGGCTTTAAAGCAGACTTGTTTTGCTCTTGTGTTTGCGGACTTATCCAGAGCCTTCCGCGGACTCATTTGAGTGCACTGGTGGGAAACACTGGTGTAGATAAAACAGATGCACCGATTAAACGATTTAACGCTGTTACAATCTAAAAAATCGAATCAAGAAATTTCGTTGTTTTTATCTTGCTCATTTTGGCTTCTTGTATGTTCACGAAAATTGGTCGCGCAAACCCTTGTATGACGTAGTGGGATGCCATTAGTCTACGAGTGTAAAGCGAACTACAGTATGCGCCTAGCGACCAACAAACGAATTTCCGTTCCCACGTATGACTCGCAACGTCGACTGAGAAGTTTTTTCCGCAATATATGTTTGGACGCCTAGTTCTCAACCTGCTTAAATCGCGTGAAACCATTGCAATGCTGTACTGGTTTATAACATTTTGCCGCATTTGCTCTCTAGCTTTCACGAATATTTTAAAATGTGAAAACAGTAAATGTCCAATGTGACAACGTTAAACATTTCTTCTGATGGCTTGACCTTACCTATACAACGCCTCTTGCTTCAATAAACCAGGTAACCGCATTTCACATATTAAACTTTATACTCAGAGCAAACGGCGTTTACTTACTGCTGTAAACCGCTCCTCTTACACAAAAAGTAGCTTCGTCCTTGGGAGGTCTGCAGCCTAAATGACCCTGGTCCCTCACAGCCTCCCATCACCCCGTGCATTTTACAAATCGGTGCATTTGGGAAGTTATCGCAGCACCGCTTTATACTAATCGTGATGGCGTCATTCATTGGTATGTCTCATACGTTTAGTGTTTCCAACCCGGGTTTTCGCGAACCCGAAACCCGGGTTTTTCGGCTATTTTCTACTATCCGAAACCCGTTTTTTCAACTGCCAAACCAAAGGGTATTTTAAAAAACCTGGAATGGATGTTGCATTCAAATATTAGTAATTCTGATAACACTGAAATTACGGATTGGTGTGTGTAACGGCCAAATTAGCACGTTTGACTTTAAACTATCATCACGAGGCAGGAAGTGCGGGTTTTGCTCGTTGACCACCGTACGTTCGTGGTTGGTCCGTTTACATTTTCTTTCAATTGACCTATTTGGATGGATCGTGACGTCATTTTACACATGATAAGTGTATACGCGAACTTTAGTCTTTTCGCTAACCTCATTAAACAACTATCACGTGAGTTAGTTCTTCAAAGCTATGCCGTAGTTTCGTAACTACTGGTTATTTCATTTATGAATTGTTATGTGTTAGCTCATATACAAGCTGTGATTCTTTGCAAAATCGATTCGTTCCTTTTCAGTTTGCAATAAGTTTCTACAAAATATTTGGCTTTCCTTTAGAAGCGACTTTACGTAGATTTTTAATCATACAAATTCAGTTTGAAGACGTTAGTAATCAAAGAAAATCAGAAGCTTAGAGCCATTTCGTATACAAGGCTCAACCAACACGAAAGTGCAATTTGTGCTCCGTTATACAAAAGCAGATGGTTCAAGCACCGAAAGTTTGATCATCTTTGAAATCAAAGCATAGAATCCGTGTAATCCATGTGGATGAAGACCACAAAACTATTCAGGCACAGGAAGAGATCGGATCACAAATTGTGAACAAGGAAAGGAGTCTTTTTGAGGCCACAAAGAGGAGGTCAAATAACCTTGAAAAACCGTTTCATGCCTTAATTACACTCAAGTCCAAGTCACTGGAACCAACAAGGGCTTTTTTAGCCACGGAACTATTTGTCACAAAACTCAGAAACAGACTGAATGATGAACGTGTGGTTTGATTGCCATGTGTCGGTATTATTAACGAGATTGAAAAGCTGTGCTCAACTTAATTAATAGTTCGCTAATAAATTGCGCAGGGACCAACGGCAGTAATNTCACAATGATATTGAGTTTTTATCGCTCAAAATNGCATTCATTTCAAAACCCTAAAACAAAACGGGTTTTCCCGNTTTTTTTTTCTCAGCTACCCNAAACCCGGGTTTTAAAATTTTGCCCCGAATTGGAAACACTACATACGCTTGTGCTTCATCAAAGTAAATGCATTAGCGCCATCAAGCGTATACGTTTCTACTACTTCCACGTATGTATCCTCGAGTTCATCCATGTATTTGTGTGTTCCTTGTAATTGCGATGTATGCTTAAGATTCGCTCGTTGCGTGTGGGAGTGAAGACGTTGTACACAATAAACAGATTCACCTGTGAGAAGGCAAAAGAGTTTCCAATCAGCGTTGCGAAAGCTCCAACACTTTGCCGGACGGCTCTAGGCAGGAATTTGGAATCTCGGTGACGTTATACGATAGGGTTGGTGTCGTGACCGCAAGAACACTTCTGTCAGGTAGTCGGTTGTCATGGCCAGCATTCGCGAAGGCCAGATCTGGGTTGGTGCCGAGGTTCCCTCCGTGAGAGATGAAGCTGACTACTCCCTTTGTATCGTGTAGTAGCTCAAGGTTGTTGGCTTCTGTCCAGGAGTACAGGCCCTCATCGTCAAATATTACATTGTGACCCCATTTGACCTGCTGGCAATTGAAGTCGCCAGCATACATACTGGGGTGTGGCAAAATCGGGATTGGCAATGGTGTAAGTCGCGAGGTTGGGTTTGTAGACGTTAATGATCTTATCCTCTGACGTCCACGCACGACCACTCAGTCTCTGATGGCTATGAAGGCCGATCGACCAGTGTCCATTCCAATTGCTCATGGACAAAGCGTGGCAAAGCCATTCGTCCTCCACAGCACTGACCCAGCTAGTAAGAAGGTGGGAATCACTAGCTTGTCTGCGGTAGTGCAGTGGGTCTAGTGAAGGACGATGACGAGTGCCTTGTTCTTGTAGGCTAGCTGCTCGAAAACACTGATTTTGAATGCGGTGAACCCGTAGGTGTTCAGCTGTAGTATAGTGAGTCTTAGGTCATCTTCGGCAACAGGACCGCCGCGCCTTGAAAAGTGCGGATTCCTACCCAGCCCTCGCCGAGCACATCCAGCACGGGTAGCAGTGGTTGTTCTCGTGTCGACAGATTTAAACATTTAAGAAATGCCGCAACAAGGAGGGTCACTTGAAGGCACCTGTCATACAATCGTCTGGTGATGATATATCACAAAAGTCGCCACATGATTACTATAGTTTGCACATGTCGGATTTTGATTCAGCAAGAAAGTTTTATTTTTGTCAGTGTTTGTCAAAAGAGGAACCATGGATTTGTTGTGTTTTCAAATGACAACCACAAAGTGACCAGTGCTTGCAAGGCTCTGATGCACATTTCAGTTCTTTTCTGGTCTTATTGAAACCATGTTGCTGGTAGTTCGTTAGTTTTTGTCTACTTGTGGTAGGCCTTTTGTAGGTAATCTTTGCTTTCGCATTTAGCCTGTTTTCTTTGGTGGTAGTGTTAGCAAATGGGGGGAATAGTATTGTATGTCACATTCTGGGGAGCAGTCTATCTACCCAATTTGATGCCATTTCCGTTTCTCATGTTGAAAGAAAAGTTTGAGCGGATGTGTATTCTTTCAATCATTTTATTCTGGTGGGGTAATATTTTTTTTGGTTGATACGCCTCAATCTTATTCCTTCTCCATATGAAATTGACTTTAATGTCGCCTTTGTGTGTTTTGTTTTCACGTCAAAAAACTGCCTTCCGCTCTTGGTTTCACGAAGTATTTAGTGACACACCCAAAAGCATCTTCAGTCAGTGGCGTAACTGATGGAGGGCAAGGGGGCAAGCCCCTCCTAGCAAGGTAAATGTAAGAACTGAGCCCCCTTTAGTTGACATTTTGATATTTAGTATTCTTTATTTTGTTGTTTTTTGCGTTTTAGGGGTGTTTTTGTTTTTTTATCTGGTATGGACATCCACGACATCCAGATATTCACTATCATTTCTTAACCTTTTTCTGAGTTTTGGCTAGAGGGCCCCTCTCGGTAAACAGTGGGCCCATTTCACCGCAGCTTTCCCCCCTTGACTCAAACCTCTAGTTATGCCACTGTCTTCAGTAGATATGTAATGATTTACATCAAGTAATTCTACTTCTCCTGAAACGCTACCTCCAAGCCACTTTTGGAAATTATGGGCGTCAGCAAGGGGTGGGGGGCAAAACGGGCATCCACCCCCATGGAACGTGGGACTAATAAACAAAAATTTTTAGAAAACCTTAAGTCAGCAGCTTGATTCCGACTGATTCACTTAATTCTTGCAATCACGGTTTATTTGACAGTATGACACTCATACTGCACAAGAGCCAAGTTCACTGTTCTGGTGTCATGCATAGGGATGGCCTTGCATTTCACTCATTTCCGCTCCTTTGCCTGCAGAGGCAGGTTGCCGAAAATTGCGATCGGATTGTTCTGCTGTTGGGCTTTATTTCGTAACAATTACAATGGCAGCAAATCTCCAAAGGTTTACTTCAAGTTATGTGACAGTTAACTCAGACATTTTGGCGAGTAATACAGCAAGACAGTTACTGCTGATAGCGGCAAGCCACGTAGTAGTATATTATATGAAAATAAGTAGACTAGGAGTGAATCAATAGCAATGCTTCCACAAATCTGAAAATTCATTGTTACTGTGAACAGTGGCGTAACTGAAGGTTTGAGCCAGGGAGAGAAAACGTAGCTGAAAGGGTCCACTTGGCACTGCAGGGGACCCACAAGCCAACACTCAGATAAAAACTTGAGAAATGATGGTGGATCGGGATGTGATTTATAGAAATTTTGTTATGCTAAAACCCTAAATCACCGGAAAATACTCCGNAAAACGCGAAAAACAACAACCTACCGAAAACCAAAAGAATACTAAAACCGAAATAAAAGCTAAGTGGGTGCCCTGTTTTGACATTCAGCTGGCCAAGAGGGTGATTCGTTCCCCTGCCCCACAATCAGTTACACCACTGATTGTGAGACTGTGGGTGTGATCAATGTGCCTGAGTGAATAGCTTCCTGCTCATGAATCCTGGTGGTCCACTACACAGGGACTCGTATTTTGTTGATTTTATTTACATAGAAAAATGTTAGAAACCTGTGTTTCCATGACTTTACCTGATTTTCAGAGAGAAACAGAGTGGTGCCAGAGTTATTTAAAAAATGTCCCTGAGAGGCTATAAATAGAACAGTGGGCACTCTATTACTCACATCCCAGGGTAACCCGATTTGTAACAAACTTTGTACGTCCCATTACCTAAACATATCAATGTGATTCCATGTGAAAAACGTTTTTGGCCAAATGTGACATCGGAAACCTTGTATGCGAAGTGTATTCCTAACACCATGATTGATATGAAGAAAAAACGGATTTAAAACGCGCATGACGTTTTCTATGCACAAACAAA
>JGI24158J21664_10014730_pt1 | contig 10242 bp, 10 predicted proteins | sample Ectturendosymbi3_FD_21664 | JGI IMG/M metagenome (IMG submission 21664) | reverse complement strand
GTAGGCAGGGCCAGATAAATGAACGCGAGGCGCATCAGGGCAAAGTCGTGACTGCGAGGCCCCCGACAGGCTTAGCGCAAGTGCTCAGTTCGCTCATTTGCCAGCAGAGCCAGGTTGCTTGCTAGCCGATTGTTCTACATTTGGTCTTTACTGCGTAACAATAACACGGCATTAAATCTTCAAATGTTCACTTCAAGTTACGGTAGTAGGCGTTTTTCCGCATGTGACCAGGGCTCCCACTAAGTTTTTTTCCACACAGATCTATTTTTTTTAGTCGACCGGTGTGTCTAGGTCATCATGAAAAATCGCGTGATATCTGTGTTTTTGAAGTGGTAAACTCATCAGCAATTTCAATGTATTCAAAAATATAAAGATAACTTTACAGTGTTTACATGCGCACATCAGGTGAGAAAGCGCGCATATCGGATGAAGCAGAGTGTGTTTCATATTCTCATATAAGATCATTGTCAGGGTTATATACAGTGGTGTGTTTAAGGGAACGCAAGCGAGGCACTTGCCTCGGGCCCCCCTTTGCAACTGTGATGTGCAAAGTAGCCTACCTTGCTTTCAAATGGGGCCCAACAGTAACTGCAATATATAAGTGGGCTACTTTGCATTCAAAGGGGCCCCCAACAGCAGCTGTAATGTGAAAATACCTTGCTTTCAAAGGGGCCCAAAATAACTGTAATGCACTTTTCTTTCAAAGGGCCCCTTAACTTCACTGATTTCTAGTGCTTCATGTTCCAATTTGGGGGATCGAAGCTTTCTCTGGGGTGCTAAGTGGTGATGGGACTGGAAGTTTGGGCCCCCTGTGACAGCGTGGACCCCCCCAATTGGGAGGTATAGAATGCGGCTGATATGGCTCTGCTCTCAACATAATACAGAATCAATAGTTTGAATTTGAGTATGAGAAAAGATAATGTTTTTCTGTGAAGTATTCATGCCTTAAAAAAACAGAGCATGTTTTGCTCGAAGTTCTCAAGTAATCTTCAAAACTTCACTCAGTTTAGTGTAAGTGCTTTGTAAAAACACTTGCAGCCTTGTATCTTGACAGCTCTTAGTGCTTCGGAGAGCTGCTCATATTTTTATTCTTGTGACACAATTGTGCAAAGCTTTCACTGTGGTGGAAGATGCAAAGTTTACGCGATACCATAATCCTTATTTCCTTGTGAATATGATTAGAATGTTACAAAAAGATGTCCTGTTTTATTGAAAACAGCACTAAAAAGAATCTGAAAGCTTCTAGACCAGCGGTTCTTTACCTTTTTAAAATCGTAACTCCTGACAAAAACCCGATGAATTTTATTTACGAACTAATAATAAAGCAACACACTAATGACGGATAGTTTGTATACAAACATCCATTGAAAACATAATATAGGATGGTTGCTGTTTTTTTTGCTATCATCAAGCAGTCAAACCAAACTATCGCTACTTGTAAAACTGCGCGCAATACATGCTAATTTTACCAAAACTCCAGTGAGAATTCGTTTCTCTAAAATATATGTTTAAAATTGATTAATTTGAATGAAAATTATCCACTTTTGTAATTGATTCAGGTACCAGTTACCAACAAATAACTGCGTAGAATTTGGCGAAGAACTTGAAAGGATGATTCAAAAAAGAAAAATGACATTTTATGTCTTTTTCTGTGTAGTCTGTGGTGTGTTGTCAATTATTGGACTTACCTACTTCAGCACTTCCGATATTATCCAAGTAAGCCATTAATTTTAATGAATTTATGTTTGTGATTGAACTTTTTGCTTACTTTCAAATACACAGAGATGAATTTTAAACCTTATGTTTATTCATCAAAAAACATTTCTTCAACCCGCATTTTTACTGATATGTCAACTGATATACCATGTTATTCAAATGTTTCGAATATTTTTCTTTGTAACAGTTTCAACGTTTGATGAAATAGACAGGGCTTTGTTAGAAAGTGCAGCTGATGATGAGTGTGACATATTATTAAAAATCATGTGTGTCAAGAATTAGAAATTTAACTTTAGATAAAATTTGAAGTCAGACAAAAAATATACATTATTGCAACTTCATACTAAACATATCCAATGCAAATTCGTCATTTATTTATCTTTCAAAGGGGTTTTCTTCATTAGCCGCAGTTAATGAAATGTCATATTTTAATTAACAAATAAATTTATCGTTTGTTACGAGGTTCAAAGTTGCATAAAAGTTTTTCTATGAAAACATGCATTTTACCGATTCTAATCCTGTTTTATGGTGCGGTATTGGCGAATCCTAATTTGCCTTTAAAATAGCAGCAGATAATCTTCAGACATTCAAAATATACATATTTTAACAGAATCTTAAGTACAATGTAATGAACACCTAGGAGGAATGTTCATTGCAAATTTTCATCAGATATCGCTAAACGTAGATCTCCTTTAAGGTTCATTCAAAAATTGAACAGATTTGCCTTAGGATGTTTCGCATCGACTTATTTTGTTGTTGTTGATTTATTTCAACAGAATGTGGATTACTGATTTTATAACACATAATGTATGGCAGAAAACTTTTAACTTTGGTCTCAAAGCAGAAGTCCTCGTTTTCAAAGGGAACTTTCAAGCATCGGATAACCTCTTTCGAAGAAAGAATGGAATCACTACAAGCAGATCGTCGAGCTTTGTTGTTCGGGAGTTGTCGGCGAATGAATTCAAACTTTGACGGTTTCAGCGAAGAACCTCATCTCAACAGCTTCTACTCAAATACGTACAAGGTATGTTGTTGAAACCTTATCAGTGCAATATATCATAAAAAATGGCAATTGTATCAAAGTCGCTACATGACCTTCGCATTTGTTGAAACGTGTCATACTCAACAAAATGCACATATTTGTCACGCAAGCATTCAGAAATCACAAGGAAATCAAATGACCATCTCACGTTTTGCTTGTGGTGAAGGTATGTTCTATTTTGCACTTGCAGCTAAAACTCAAGTGTGATCTTCGGTTCCTCGAAGTAACGGTAAAGACATGTAGAGTAGCGTGGGCGTCTGCAGAAATTTTTCCAGAGGGGGCAACGTCGACATTTTGCTTATACATTTTAGGTGGCTGAGGATACAATGCAAATGGATTTTCACAAAATACTTTTGCCTTTTTGCACCATAGAATATGCCCCATGTTACGGCAACAGCCACAAAAATGCGCTCCTTTGGCAGCAATAGCCAAGTATATTACGATAATTTACAAAATAACCTATCTCCAGATTTTCAAACCAGGGCGCTTTATTTTAAAGAAGACTTGCTCTGGTCTTTAAAGAAACCACAAAATATGACTTCAGTTTATCTAGCAAGACTTGTCATCATCATTTCGAAACAAGAGCTGCAAACATCTGGAGTCTCGGCAAAAGCTGCAATCGTCTGGAAACCCACTCAGAAACCAGAACTAAACCTGCGGATAAGCCTTATTCCAACAAGTCACAGTTTTAAGCCTGACTAATCGTAATTTCATTAAGCCAGGGGTGGGCGACCCGCGGGTCAGATGCGGATCGCCTCAGCGTTTTCAGTGGCCCGCGGAAGCAGTCAGGAAACATAAACAATACTGATATGTCCTCTAACTTAGCCTTAAACTTGAATCAAGACATGCTTCTCTTTCCGTTAAATTGTTCTGACGATTAGAAGGTATGCCCTGCTGATCGCGGCCTTCTTCAAATCACCCCAAACCAAATTAATTGCCTACCCCTGCATTGCGCTATTCACTCAGGCACATTGGTGATACTCACTGTTTCACATCAACAACAGATTTTTCGAACATACGGGCGCACTGCTGCAACTTCGCTCTTTCTTCTTTTCACACAGTACAAAATTACATGGCTAACCGCTATCAGCAGCCACTGTCTTGCAGCATTACCTGCCTAGATTTCTGCGTTCAACAGTCACATTCGGCAATAATTTTAAGGCAATAATTTTAACCCACTCAAAAACGATAAATGCCAATGTTGTCAGTTTCCTTCCAACGGTGCACAGCCTGCGGCCTTCGATAATCAAATTTGCGGCCGTGCACATGTTATTTAAAATATAAGATTTTGCGGCCGTGCTGGAGTATATTGAAGCAAAACAAACGCAAGGCAAGAAAATCAGTCGACGCGATGAGTAATAATCTGGAAGGTGATGTCACTAAGAGTTATAGAATGGATACGCAATTTACAGTATATTTGAATGTGTTCTGTGTTGGTTGGCACCACTGATGCCACGCCTAGTGATTTATCACTAGATCTAGTGATTTTTAGGCTCATCTAGTGATCTAGTGATTTATTTCAAAGTACTGTATGTATTTCAAGAAAATCGGTTGTCTTTTTTCTAACTTTCCTGCAATTTTTTAAAGATTTTCAGCCTTTTTTAATCCGTAAACAATTGATTATGTGAATTATTGCTTGAAGATTTGCACCAACAGAACGAACAAATGTTTCTAAATTGAGTTCGCATTGTTTGCATCTCCGTGCTGTTTAGTGGTAATTGCTGCAGTATTGGCCATGGCAATATTTTCATTTCTTATCAGGAACACTGCAGTTGAAATAATTACCTGTTGGGTTGGTTGGTCTAAATACTCGCGAGCGGTGTCATTTTCTGCTCTTGTGAAAAGCTTTAAGTTTTTATAGTTAGTGCGAGATTTTCCAGGCTTCAACATGACCAATTTTTGCATTCTTGCAAATGATTTCAAGGTTTCCAGGCAATAAAGTGAATAGATACATCATTTCAAGCAAAACTGCGAATTACAACGCCAACATTTTAAATCTAGTGATTTTTTTCAGATCTAGTGAATTTGTTTGTGAATCTAGTGATTTTTGCCGAGAAGCCTGTGGCAGCACTGGTTGGCACTTGGCCGAAACGGCTAATTGTAGCAGTTAGTGTGCGTTTTGCGAGTTGTAGATTGTTGCACTAGCAGTTTGCACTAGCGTGGAAGCCTTATTCCGATGGGCAACTCGTTAAGTGATGCCTCACAGACGTAGTTAAGTGTATCCATCCTGGTAAAGAAACTGACTATTCATCAGTTGCTCTCTCGCAAACAAAGATTAACAAAGAAGCAAGTTCATTTTCTCTGGCTGCCGATTAATCAAGTGACATCAGCGACTCAGCGCAACTACTAGTCTTCGCATTCGTTCTCTGCCTTCAATATTTGAGTTGTATGAGGATCTTCTTTCCATGGAAACACTCGCTACACCCCCCATGGAGAAAACAGTTTTATTGCAGTTAAGAATACTTGCATGCGCAAGGGATTAAATCTGAAAAATCTTCGTGGCATTTGCATAGATGGTGTACCTGCCATGACGGGTAACACGCAAGGTTTTGTGGCAAGATTTTCAGAATACGTAGCAAAGGAATGTGATAATATGCAGCTCATCAACCTTCGCTGTATAATTCAGCAGGAAGCATTGTGTGCCAAATCTGTTGCTTCAACTGCCATTTTGAAGGACGTGAATCGCATCACCTTGTTTATTCCCGCAAATGCTCTTCATCACCGGCAATTTCGAGAACTTTTGTAATCGAGTGAAACGTCTGATAAGGACATTCTATATCACAGTGCAGTTCGTTGGTTGTCTCAGGGAGAAACGTCTTGCCGAGTTCTGCAGTTGCGCAAGGAAATAGTAGAATACTATTCCATAAAAAACAAGGAATGCCCCTTAATAAACAAGGACTTCCTAACATCTCTGGCATTTCTGGTGAATTTTCTGACCCATGTTAACAATCTGAATCAATGTCTGCAATGAAAAGCAACAACAATTTGTCTATGTACAAAAAAAGTACAGGATTTCCGCGACAAACGTCGTCTTCTCAAAAGTCATCTCCAGCAGCGTAATTTCTTCCATTTTCCACAACTGACAGCTCTTATTGACAGCAAAGAAATACAGGTTGATGACATGCCAATCGACCTATTTTCTAGTGCTTTTGATGCGGTGTTGCAAGATTTTGCCGATCGTTTTCAAGATTTTGAGAGGCTTTCAGCAACATTAAGGCTCGCTGCTTTTCCACATGTAGTGGAAAACGACAGTGCTCCATTGCATCTTCAAATGGAACTGGTGTAGTTGAAGAATAATGAGCAGCTTGTGAAAAATTTTAGAAGAAGAAAATCTGCTGGATACGTGGAAGAGCGCATTTGAATATCCAATGCTACAAGAATTGGCAAGAAAAACTCTCGTTCTTTTTGGAAGCACACACGTGTGCGAAGCAGCGTTTTCAAGATTGAAGTACCCTGAAGAACAAGCACCGACCTGATTGTTAGACGGCAATGCGGAGTCTGAACTAAGGCTGATGGTATGCAGCGAGTTACCGGACTTTGCAAAATTATCTGTCAACAAGCAACATCGAGGGAGTCATTAATGTGCACGATGCTTTGCAAACTTTCTTTTAATAAATTCGTTAAAATGTTTGACATTTTGTTATACTTTTAGGCACAAGGAAATACCGGATAAAACCTATTTTAGTTAAAAGTATCTTATAAACATAACTCGAACTCATGGGCGGACGTACTTCATATAAATAAAAGTTATGCGGCCGGCAATAGGAAAAGGTTGTACACCCCTGCAGTGCTTAACCTATCTACTAAACGCAGTAATCAAAAAGCTCTACAATTTTGACGCGTGGTGAATAACCTAAAAACGTGAAAAACCAGTAACGTTTTGATACTCAAGCGCGAAGCCCCTGGCATTTGCCCGGTTGCCCAATAGTTAATCCGGCCCTGACTGCCTACTACCGTAACTTTAAGTGAACGTTTGAAGATTTGAGGCTATACTATTGTTACGCAATAAGGACCAACAACAATCTGCTCACAAGTTTCACAGTCTACTTTTGTCAGTCGTGGAGCGGACACGAGTGAACTGCAAGCTCAGCACTGCATCAGGCAATTTGCATGACACCAGAATAGCGAATCTGGCTCTTAAGGAGTGTGCGGGTTATATCGGCAAATAAACTGTCATTGCATGAAATAAATCAAGTATCGTAATTAATTTGCTGACTACAGTTTTTTACAAAAAAAGGTTCTTAGTCCCAATTCCCAGGGAGGGGCAAATGCCCGTTCCCACACCCGGGGACGGAAATTACTTGCAGTAGTATTGCTGCAACTGCAAGTGAACTCTAAGGGCAGTTACACAGCTGGTGCATCCAGGGGGGCTCCAGCTAGTAACATTGGGGGGGGACGATTCCATTCATATTTGGTAGTCATTTCTCATTACGGTTTCACTACTTTGAGGGATAAAGTAACACTACTGTGACAAAACAATGGGCGACAAAATGGCTTATATCGCGAATGTTGTTTTCCGAATATACAAAATCATGGTGAATAAAGTTACTTTCGTAAGATGTGGGTGGGCAGTCGTCCCCCCCGGATCCGTTGGTGCATCGCATATGATCGATATTCATGTCCTGCATTATGCACTACCGTCCCATATCTATACTTTTATTTTGCAGTATGCTGTTTGCCATATTTACAAGTGTGGATTTACTACTTGGCTCCAACATACATTGGTAGTTGAGAACCTTCGGTCTGTGGAGGATTACCAAGCGGGTCGAGCAAAAGGTTACAAAGCCCGTCTTTTAGGTGAAACTGTCGTTATATTGCTTTCTCCGAAATACAAATCTACAGCAAGAAAAAGGTGGCTTGAAGCTTTAAAAGTGAGTAAATAGAGAGTTTCCAAATGACCGTATTTTAACGAATTGCTAATAAAATAATTGATATTTCAACAATGTTAATAGTATATTATCAACAAACATTGCACAATCACATACCAAGAGGCTAATGGCCCAAACTAAAGCGTGCGTTTGGCTATTAAGGGTTGAAAACAATGTGTTCTATTCATGGTTTTTCCTCTGGCGTTAAGACCGATAACTAGAAAAATAATGTAATAGTCTCTAACCGAAAAGTCGATGTTTAATAACATATTTCCAAATCTGGATCAAGTGACATTCCATCAATAAGTGAGTTGAGACGTTCAGAGTGAGCTTGATGAATACGCTAACTACGACAAATCAAGGAGAGGACTAAACTCTTCACGAATTGACACAGTATGCAACACAAAAAGGTCCCTTTAATCCGGCACTGTACTCAATAAATATGTAACGGGAGTGTGGACAGATAACTTCCCCGCTGCCTTTTTCGTTAGTTTCATTGTGACTGTTTTCGTTCCTCATATAGAGTCAATTCAGAATAAAGTAGGCTAATATATTTTTGAATTGGAACAACTTGTTCAGTGAATATAGCGAGCACGTGTAGTGATAATTTGTATGACATCAGTCGTCGCAAACTTTCCAGAAGGGCCACCAATTTAAAATAGCCTAGGGCTCCGAAAATGAAAATTCGCCTCTGGCCGTACGGGTGCCACTACTTTTAGTTATCTCTAGGTTCGCAATACTTTTTCGGCCGGCAAGAAATCTTCAAATGAATAAGTTATTAAAGTTTTTTCATTCGTTAATACGCAGCTACATGTTGGCTAAAAATCTTATGCAAACCAGCGCAAAACTTTGTGAAGTATATGCGCACTTAAATTTGGCTCCTTTCCTTTGTCCACAAAATTGTTCCGCATTATTTGTCGGTCGTGCAAGTAATTTTATCATTTGCAGCTCCACCAAACTTTCATGTGTTGCCTATTTTGAGAGCGTAAATAGGTAGAAAACCACTACTTCAAAGTCCAGGTGCATAAGCGTAAAGGACGCTTAACCCTTCTCAGGTAATCTCTAAACACAAACACCGTTGTTGCCCTTGCCCAAAATGAGCAGATTTTGTTTATTCGCTTATACTGGACTAACTGACAGGTTTAGACCTCGCGTGGGTTTTTGCACAACTTAGTAAGTCTTCTCAAGCTCATCCGACCAGAAAAAAACAACGTGTTGATTTTGGAATATTTTTTATATGATGAAGAACAAAAGCAATTTTCCAAAGAAAAATGTGGGAAGTGCTCTTAACAAATGAACGAAAAAGTAAAGAAAAATTCAAAAATTTCGCCAGTAGACGTCATTGGTGGTCGTTCGAAGGTTTAAACAGATCCTCATTTCAAGCTTGTGGTTCTATCTGCAATAAAAGAAAATTAGGTTGAGACATGGAATTTTTCTACTTTCACTGCAATTATCAACCACATTAATCAACCTTGCCCAAAATGGGCAAATTTTTTACGAAAAGCAGGCACATAAGGTAAACTTGTGCAAAAGGGGCAAATGCTCTCCGACAATTGTTGCGCAATCAGATTGATCGCGGCACTGCTATTGAGTTTCATGTCTCACATACGACCAGTCACGTCGCCACAGTTAGGATTTGGTGGGCTAAGATCACCCAAACAATGCACCAAGCCCCCCAAATTGAAATATGAAAACTACAAATTAGTGGAGTTATGTCAATTTGTACAATGTCAAGGCATAAACAGGGAAACCAAAAACTCACTCTAGCCATAACGTCGGGTGGTTTTCACACCAAACTCACACTAACCACAACGTTGGGTGATTGTCACCCGAACTCACAATCAACCACAACGTTGGGTGATTTTCACCTAGGGTCCACGTGGCCACCACTCCTGTCTGGGAGGAAATCACCCGGGGTTAGTATTCCAGGGGTGTGAGTAATCTTTCCAGAAAACTTGAAAGTGATCAATGCACACAAGTGCCCATCGTTGGCAGCTGGCACGTGAACCTCGTTTTGTTCTGTTTTGATGGTGGACAGGTTCCACAGCGTTGTCTGGTCTCAAAGTTCATGTCCTCAATAAAATGCTTTGGCCTTTATCACAAGTGCACGCACAAGAAGCAAGCCTGTTTTGGCTAAGGTAGAGTTCTAGAAACTTCAATTGGATAAAGAGAAGCACAAGGTTCATCATCTTTGCAATAAAATGCTTTGACTTTTACCGCAAGTGCACCACAAGGTGCAAACCCTTTCTGGCTCCAATTTCTTTCCTCTGGCGGGGAAGGCGTCATACATTCTCCCGCGTGTTTCTCAATGAAAACCACGAGCTGAGCAAGGGCCATTCGCGCCAAATTGATTTGTGACGTCAGTGCTTGCACTCGTGTGATCTACTCCCGTACTGGCTTCGGTCAAAGGTTGTTGGTGTGGCTTACTTGTGAACCTACATGTAGGAACTCCTTTTGCCCAAATTGGTCAAGGTTACCTTAGGAGGGATCTTTGTGAAGGAATTTTGTTACACCGCAGGTAACCACGGGTCAATTTGGGCAAATTTTTGTTCCCCATCGAAAACTACAAAACTTGTGCAGATTTCGATAGGACTGCCCGAAAGAGCGTCTAAAAAA
>JGI24158J21664_10014728_pt1 | contig 10243 bp, 5 predicted proteins | sample Ectturendosymbi3_FD_21664 | JGI IMG/M metagenome (IMG submission 21664) | reverse complement strand
AAAAAAAAATTTCACCACTTTTGCCCCCCCTGGAAAAACTTTGGAAAAATTCCTAGTGCCCCCCCCTTGAAAAATCCTTCCGACGCCCATGCACTCATATGCGTTAAAATGCCTTTTTTAAAAGTGACTTATCAGTTTGTCACCTCGTCATTCACTAGGCACATCTACTTTTACACATAAGATATTTTTAGTAGCTGACATTTCCTTGTCAAAGCCTTTTAGTCCACCGTAATGTGCAAGCGGACATCAAGAGAAGCGAATAAAGACCCTGTTGCGGTCGGAGCGCGCAAAGCTTCACACTGTGGCAGGAAGCAAGAGATCACCAGCTGTGTTCACTCTATTATTCCTTCTTCGAACCACGTGTGCTATTCTTCGTGCACATCCCGTCCGTGGTGTATCGCTCATTCAACACCGCGCCTACTGACTGGTTGCAACAACCCACATTGCCTGTATCGTTCCAGTATAAAAGTAGGTTTTCAGCGATTCGTATCAAGGCCTCTTTCTCTAGGAGGTCTTGTTCGTATGACGAAATGACTTATGTGGTGAGACGTAGGATTTCACATATGATTAACATCTCGTATACGTCCAAGTCATGTTCGCAGAAGTTAATTACATACGAAAAAATGATACGGTGTAATAATCACTTCACCTAGTTTAATACGCAAATGAGAAATTAAATACTTATAACAAACAACAAGGATTAAATGATAAATACGCTGTTCATTGATTCAGACATGGATTTTGTTCTCTAGATCAATAGTTCTCCAGTGGGATACGAATTACGCGAAGGTGCTCCAAGGGGTACACAAAGTTTTTTCATATTGAAATTTTAACTTAAATGTAAAATAATTAGAGGTACATTTGTAACTGTTGCGCTCATACTTACAGTCAAGGGGTACTTCATAGACAAATTATTGTCCAAAGGGTACATCGCTTCAAAAAAGTTGAAAACCAATGCTCAAGGTTACCGCGTACATGAAGATACAGTAATAATATGTTGTAACATGCAATGGAAGCAGAAGAAAATTTAATGTCCAAATACGTTGGAGATTGTTAGCCCTATGCGACTAGAGACATAGGCCTGTAGTTGCCAGCAACAGTTCTTCCAGTCCTTTTCAGAGAGCGATAAAATTTCAATCTTAAAACACTTCTTTTTGGTTTTGCCGTGGATTATATGGATTATACACAAAAATACTAGTAAGTATTAGGCATGCGGTGACAGTGATGTAGTTGAAATCTGTACTTCCAAGAACGAGATTTGGTTCAAAGTTAGGAAACAGGACAGAGATTTCGTCAAAAAGAAACGAGACCGAGATTCCTAGACCTGACTACCTGTCATCTTGGCCAAGATTTTCATAAATCTATCATGCTAATGGTGATGGTTTATTCGTGGACTTTTGTGACTCAAATCACAAGTAACACGAATGCAGCAAGAGGAAGAACAACATCAATGAGCAAACGTTAATTACATATCAAAAAAAAGGTCATTCCGAGCTTGAATTTAGACAAATTCCACCCATTTTGTCTACTTTTCAAATTTTTCTTCCCCGAAGATGAAACCATTAGCTAATGGTTTCAACTTGTGGCGTTGTACAAAGTCATGCTGGAAAAGCATTCAAGTCTCGGGACAACGCGCGGACCATAAGCTAGTGATGGAGTCAATTATAATTGAATGTGATTAATTACAGACATGAATGAAATTAATTACGGACATGATGCTATTTAATAACAAATGTATTCCAACAATTAGTGAGAGATGTCATCAACAGCGTATGTTACCAGCGTTATGAAAAACGTTTTGAGCAACAAAAAAGTCGTCCAGATACTGTATTAATGTTCGCGCTGCAGAAGAAAATTTGGAAGAGGAACTATAATTAAATGAGTATTCGATTATATCGTTTCAATTCAAACAAGCACACTCATATGTTTTTGTTCGTAACAAAAGCTTCATGGGTTTTTATTGTACGAATATGGGTTTTTTGGTGCGCAATCTGTGTTTATTTGAAATCACTGAAAGGGAGCCCTGCATGTGACTGCTGAACACTGACATCTTGGCAGATAATGCAGCGAGACAGTGACACTGCTGATAGCGGTAAGCCACGTATAGTTTTATACTGTGCGAAATGAAGCATTAGCAGATCTGTAGCAGTGCTTCCACAAGTTTGAAAAATCCATTGTAAGTGTGAGACTGTGATCAACATGCCCGAGTGAATAGTTTAATCAAACGACTCTTATGCAGGCTTGTTTTCACGCAGTATAAAAATACGTGGCTTGTTAGAATACGTCTGTTCAGAATTGTGGGATTACGTCTTTATCGTTAAAGCTTAGTTCTGACTAATGAGTGAGCACTCAGTGCAAAGCCGTATTTGCTGTGGCGAGTTTTCGTAATTCATCTCCTCAGTTCTTTAAGCCTGCGCGGTGTTCTAACTTTAGTAAGTTGTGCGATAGTCTTGTCAACATATAGTTCTCCTTCTCATTGCTTGGAACATTTTTGTGAGAGTGTCTAACTTCCTGTTTTTTTCACCGCTCATGATATTCTGGCCGTTGATTATTCTTAAATTACGACTTACTTGTAGAAAGTGCTCGAAAAAATGGATATTAGACAGTTTACATTATGTTTATGAAAAGCAAAAGCATCTCTGATAGCCAAAGTGTAGAAAACATTTCAGACAAAAGATTGAGAATTGAGATTCAACCAGTACAGACTACAATAATGGGTAGAAAGGGTAAAGCGTTTGTGAACGTCCATTTGCATTGCATCGTCAGCAACCTGAAAAGGATAAGCAAAATTTCGACGTTGTCCCCCACTCTCGAATAATTTCTGCGGACGCCCACGGATGCACTGATTTCGATTTAATTCTTGGGTAATAAAGCGTGGTGTTATTTGGTTCAATTCTTTTAAGTCACTCAAAAACGATAAATGCCTCAGTCGTCAGTTTCCTTACCTATAGACTGAACGCAATAACGAAAAACTCTACAATTTTGACGCGCGGTGAACAGCCTGAAAACGTGAAAAACGAGTAAAGGAGTGTTTTGATATTCAAGCGCGAGGCCCCCAAAAGCGTGAGGCCCCGAGAAATTGCCCGGTTTGCCCAATGGTTAATCCGGCCCTACATACAGGGGAATTCGACTGATAATTGTTCCTGCTATATGACGCATACTTGATAACGGTAGAGCATGGGAATCTCATTTACATGGACCAGCCTGGGAATATCAACTAAAGCAGGGGGTCACCAACATGTTGTCTGCTCGTACCAAGTCACCTGCAACGACCAAGTGGGCCGCCCGCGGGCCTGCTCTGAAATTAGCAATAACATGATAAGTGTCTTTACATAGATCAATGTCAGTAATTATTAAAATAACATAACTGAATGTAAATTGAGCAAATGTTTTTATTTCACAAGTGTGTATCAAACTGGTAGTTCTTCGCATTAATCGGCACCCAAGGAGTAGCACTCAGTTTCCAAAAGATTGGTGACCCCTGAGTCTAAGGAAACGTCACCAAGCCACACTAAGCAAAAGGTCAAACGTGTCGAGCTGCCGCACGGAGTGAGAAAGTGAAAAAAAGAGCGCATTCCGATTATCCGGACGATATGCATAATAATTGATCAACATCAGAAGCAACTATAGTGCCACACAGGTGACGAGTTCGAATCAATCAGCAATACTTTAACTGGAAATCGACTTCACGTAATACTACGCGTCGTCAGTCCTCCAACCTGCAATACAGCAAATGAATCATCGCAAAAAGTAGATGCAGAGTTCATTCTTCTGATTCGTCGAAAGCTTGCCGTAAACGTTACTTGCAGGTTGTGGGACTGGCGATGCGTAGTGTTAAGTGAAATCAATTTCCTATTAAAAATTTGATGATTGATTCGAACTCTTCACCTGTGTGGATACTTCTGCACTTACTTGAATGTAGATATGTGCAAATTTGAATCATCGCAAAAAGATGAAAGCAGAGCCCATTCGGCTCATTCCTCGAAAGCTTACAGGAAACTCAAACCTTTTAATGATAATATGAGGATAAAAACAGTCTTGCGTGGTTAACGCCGAAAAACTGCGAGGGACGCTACTGTCAATGCCGAGACATTAGTTACACACAATTGCTATTCCGCTTTTCACTTAATTGCAATGCAACTGGTGACGCAAGCCTCACAGTCCTAAAACTAGTTCAAGCAAAAGAGCAGAACAGCACTGAAGCATTTGCAGTATGTGCAAAATTCACAAAACGCAAATAACCCCAGTGGAATGTCCATAACCAAGTGTGCACCGACCTACAACAGCAAAGCTCAAGTACAAATGGCCTGCCCTGCAGTGCGCAACAACTTAACGCAAGCAGGCAGGAAAACCAGTGTTTCAAGAGCTGGGGGTGCAAGTGCACCACCAAAAGTTTTGATTTGTCAAAAAATTGTGCAAACCTTGCTTACGAACTACACCCCTCACACCAACGACAAGAGCGTTTGTAAATCCGTATTTGATGGGTAGGGTTAAAGCGTACCAATGTGCTACTGTTTACTATGGCAACTTTCTTACGATGGGAATAACGCTCAACGATCACAAAGCCTAAGCAAATGAAAACTTCACGACCGTCTCTGTTCATTGAAGTGCAAATAAGCATGATGTGTTTCAAAACAATGAGGTATTTTCTGATGTTTTAATGACAAAGAATACCTAGTTTTGCGTACCATTTCAAAATTTTGGATGCATTTTTATTCAACTAAGGGTTTTTGATTCCATATAATATGTTTAGTCCAGTTTGAAATCAACTCTTTACTTGTACTGTTATGAGAAGAAAAAATTGACACTGATTGCAAAATTCCATCATTTCACATTGCAAGCTCAAGGCTGGTTTGCCGCCCTGATACCAAATCCACTTTCAACTGTGCAATTTTCTTTCACGTTTTGACTATACATCATCTCAAATTTCAAAGTAACACTTTAAACATTTGTTGACATGAGAATATATTGTTGGCAAATCATTACAAACGCAATGCCAGTTCTTTGTTCTAAAACTGGTTCAGACTTGTTGGTCTGTACAGAATTCTGTACTAAAGTTCTTGTCATATAAATCTTTATTCTAAAGTGGTTATGCAAAACTGCACCAAATGTGCTTGTTGCAGCCAGCGCTTAATCACTTCAAGTTTAAGCTTGACTTTTGACATTCCGCTATTGCACTTCTTTCATGGACGCTGCCGACACAGACTTTTGCTGACCAATCTTAGAGGTAGGTAGATTTCTAATTAAAAACTTTGCAGCCATACCTGTGATTCTTTCTTGTGAGATGATGTTTACTTTTAGCAAAAATTCAATTATCATGAAAAGAATGAGCAGGAGCGCATAGTCCAAAGTTGTTGAAGAAAGTCAATAAGAGCTTGTTCAAGAATTTATTACTCGACTTCTTATAATCAAGAACCATTTTGTCACCCAAAAGCCATGTTTTTAGAAAAAACATAAGGAGGCTACATTTTACAACTGTTTGTTAAGTGTCGCCTAGGATTTAGGGAGAGAGAGACATTTCTGTTATGCGAATTCAGGTGAAGTTACAACGGTTCGTATTTAGCCAAGCACATCGACACACATGGCCCATGCCGTCGCGTTCGCGACGATCTGAACGGCGAAGACACACGAGAACATATGCGAAAAGTTCTTACACAATGCAATTGCGACTACAACATTACAACAGCAGTGTAATTGCACAACACAAGAATCGTTCTTTGAGTGCCTTCGACGATCGCCCGTGCGGAGATTTGTTTACTTTAGTTTAGGGTGTTGAAGAGACCGCCCATTTCTCAGCCGCACACACTTGGTCTTCGACAGAGTTGTTCCGATGGGAAGGCAAGAGGCAACACGACTGGACTTCGACGAATATTGCATCAACGTTGGAGAGTTCCCTGCTACAGTCATTGCGCCGAACCGCTTGGCCAGAGTGAAGCAAGCTCCAATTTTAAGATCTTGATACGGCCCGGCCGAGACGCCGAACTATACGACCTAGCAGACACGAAGCGAGCGCTCTAACCACTAGGACACACGTCTGCTTGACACACCAATCACATTTGAAAATGCACAGCAATATGTTTTGCATACAGCTATGCGATATGCGATACAGATTAGCCGGGACCACACAGATAAACAGAAGCCAATCAGCGCTAAAACTCTTGAAGCTTTTTACTCTCATTGATTACATTTACACAAGTGATGTTAAATCTTGCATTGTTTCTGGCATAATAACAAATGATCTTTCAGATCATTTACCAATTTTTGCAATTATTAAAAAAATAGCACCTCAGAAAGTATATTCTGAAAAAGTTAGAAAAATTAATGGTATCAATGCAGAACGTTTTATTGCTGATTTACAATCTCAGTTAAACTCCAAATTAAATTTTGATCAGCTTACCTCTGTCAGTTTGCAATTTGAATTATTATATGAAACTTTTCATGCAGTATTGGAGGACCAAGCGGCTTTAATTAATCCTTCACGAAAACAGCAACAATTATCTAAAAAAACATGGATTACTGCCAATATTCACAAATTGATAAGGAAAAAAATAATATGTTTGATAAAGTTTATAACAAAAAGCAAACACATGCCTGCACTGTTTATAAGCAATTTCGAAATAGTCTTAATAGGACAATAAAGATCGCTAAAATCTCTTATTTCTAAGAAAATACTCAATCTTAACAAAAACAATTCAAAGAAATTGTGGTAGAATCTAGGACATTTGGTAAACTTCAAAAGTAAAACAAACAAACTTCCACAAAGTATAGTAAGTGGCCAAGGTGATGATTTATATGACGCTTTACATATTGCGAATGAATTTAACAATTATTTTAGTGAGATTGGTTCTAGAATGGCTGAAAAAATTCCTGCTCCAAATGGTATGCCTGAGCATACTGCTACCTTATGTTCATCTTTCTATTTATATGAAACGTCAGAGAGGAAGAAGTGGTACGTTCAATCGGGAATCTCTTAGAAGGTAAAGCTATAAATGAAAATGATATACCAACTAAGATTATTAAGTTAGCCAAGTTTGTTCTAGCGCCAACTCTTAGACGTATTTTAATAAGTGCATTAATGAAGGTTTTTGTCCTGATTGTCTAAAAGTGGCCGAAGTTATACCTATCTACAAATCTGGAGAACAAAATATTTGCTCAAACTATCGACCAATATCTATTTTGCTACAGTTCAATAAAATTTTTGAAAGAATTCTATATGACAGGGTGTACTTTTATTTACAGGAATATATCCAAATATCAATTTGGTTTCCGACCTAGATCTTCAACTTCATATGCAGTTGAGAGTATTCACACCAATCTTTTGAGTAATGCTGATAATGGATTGTATTCTTGCTCCAGGTTTCTTGATTTATCTAAAGCATTTGACACCTTAAATCATAACATACTATTTGACAAATTTTATCATAACTTTGGCAATAGAGGAATTCCTTTACAATTATTTCGTAGTTATTTGTCCAATCGCAAGCAATTTGTAAAGTTGGAAAATGTGCAATCTGGTTTAGTTGACATTTCAAATGGCGTGCCTCAAGGGTCTGTTCTGGGAACACTATTGTTTAGCATATACATCAATGATTTACCTAAATCCTCTGCATTTTATACTGTACTATATGCTGATGATACTTATCTTTGTCTATCTCATAAAAATCTTGACAATTTGCAGCATATGATGAATGTGGAACTAATTAAAGTAGACAACTGGTTGCGCTCAAATAAATTGTCCTTAAAGTATTTCAAATCAACATTTATGCTTACAAAATCTTTGAAAAATAACAGCAATCTATCGGAAACTTGTTCGTTACAAATAAAAATTAATGAAAGCTTCTTTCAATGAACATCATGTGAAAAATACTTGGGGGTTTTGATAGACAGCTCGTTAGATTGGTCGTCTCATGCGCAATATATAAAAGCAAAACTAGTTAGGGCATTATATTTATTCTATAAAATTGGAAATGTGGTATCAGTGGATGTTTTAAAAATATTATATTTTAGTCTTGTGCATTGTCATCTAAAATACTGCATTGTTTCATGTGGTACAGCTACAGCTACTAATTCTGTTTTGCAGCCAATAGAAGTAGTGCACAATAATACTCTACGAACTATTACATATAACAACTTTAGATGTCATATTACACCTCTGTATAAATCTTCAATATTCTGAAACTTCACGATATTTATAAATTAGAATTAGCTAAACTGATGCACAAATTTCACCATGAAATGTTGCTAACATCATTTAAAGACTTGTTTCAGCAAACAGCCGAAGTTCATTGTCATAATACAAGATATGCAACCAACCAAAATTATTTTATACGACAAGTTTCAACAAACGCTGGCAAAAAACAATTTCGCACCGAGGAGATACTCTGTGGGCAAATGTAGAACAACAATTCAAAGATAAATCCCATACCGCCTTTAGTAATCAATACCGATCATTTTTGTTGTTGCAATACGAATGAATTTCTGAAAAACTATACTACTGCCACTGGATATATCTAGTTAAATTTTTAACAAACATATTATCACTTCATCTGTCTTATCGTTAACGCATAGGTTTGGCATGCGTTTCGCATTGCTCACATGGTTTGTAACGTGGCGCTTGGCATCTTGTGGTAGGCAACTGAAGTATTTCCATGATCCTTATCTCAGGTCTGTTTCATTGTTTTATGTAATTGTGTCTTTGTTTACACTTTTGGAAATCACTGAGATGTTTCATTGTGCTGGGGCACTTCGACTCGATAACCGCAAGGTTTTTCGGTGTCCTGGCTGCAAGATTTCACTTGTCTTATTTTTTCTGTTTTATGAATAAGTGCGACTCCAGATCGTTAAAATGCTTGTTTCTGTCTACGTCGCCGATAGCTTCGTCTCGTGTGTGTTGGGGCCAGGGCCGGATTAACCATTGGGAAAACCGGGCAAATGCCCGGGGCCTCGCGAAGGGATATCAATACACTCCTTTACTGTTTTTTCATATTTTTAGGCTGTTCACCACGCGTAAAAATTGTAGAGCTTTTAATTACTGCATTTGGTATATAGGTCAGGGAAACTGATTACTTTGGCATTCATCGTTTTTGAGTGACTTAAAATAATTGAACCAAACAGCAAAGTGCTTTATGACCCAAGAATTAGATCAAAATCAGTGCATCCCATGAACGCGCCCAGAAATTTTCCTTGGGTGGAACAACGTCGAAATTTTGCTTATCCTTTTCAGGTTGCTGACGATGCCATGCAAATGGACGTTCACAAAACGCTTTACCCTTTCTACCACATCAGTCTGTGCTGGTTGAACCTCAATTCTCAATCTTTTGTCTGAAATTTTTTCTACACTTTGGCTATCAAAAATGCTTTTCTTATCATAAACTACCTAATATCCATTTTTTCAACCAATTTCTACAAATAAGTCATAATTTAAGAATAATCAAGGTCCACAACAATATGAGTGGTGAAAAGACACTCTCACAAAACTATTTCAAGCAATGAGAAGTAGAAATGTATGTTGACAAGACCACGGAAAACTTACTAAAGTTACAACAACCCACAAGCTTAAACAAACTGAGTAGCTGTATTACGAAAACTCTCGGCAGCAAATATAACTTTGCATTTACTGCTTACTAAGAAGTCAGAACTAAAGCTTAACGATAAAGACGTGTTCCCACAAGCAGATATGAGCGGACTGTTATATTTTGCAATCCTGATCCAGTCCTAATTTTCAAAACTCAGTCCAAGTCCAATCACAGTCCAAAGATATTTTCAACTGCAAAGTCCAAGTCCAAAAAATCTGAAAAATGTAGCCTTTTCACAACAAAAATGCCGCATTTCTTCTCCATTAACTCAATCCATACCCGGTCCGGATCCTAAATTTTGAAGAGATTTACAGTTCGGATCCAATCCAAATTCAACAAAATTTGCTATAGTTCGGATCCAAGTCCAGTCCAATGCTCATCTCTGCCCACAAGTTTGCATAGACGTGTTCTAACAGTAAGCTACGTATTTTTATGCCAAGTGAAAAGAAGCCTGCATAAGAGTCGTTTGATTAAGCTATTCACCTGGGTACGTGGATAGCAGTCTACACTAAGAATGGATTTTCCAAACTTCTTGAAGCACTGCTACAGATTTACTCATGCTTCTTTTCACACAGCATATAACCATACGTGGCTTACCGCTATCAGCAGTGTTACTGTCTCGCTGCATTTCCTGCCAAGATGTCTGTGTTCAACAGTCACATGCAGGG
>JGI24158J21664_10014727_pt1 | contig 10244 bp, 6 predicted proteins | sample Ectturendosymbi3_FD_21664 | JGI IMG/M metagenome (IMG submission 21664) | reverse complement strand
GTCTATGGAAAGAGATCCTTTCTCAGCAAAGAATCAGACACTTTAAGATCTTACAGAGTATATATTTCGCCTATGATGTAGGCATCATCAGCTCTGCGAAGTGCATGAAGTATAAATAGAATAAAATAACATAAAACGCACAAACAGTAAAGTTATCAATTAAGAAAATCTAATTAAAAATCAGCAACCCCAACTGCCCACTTTACACTGGAAAGGAAATGAACATAGTAGGAACAACTAACCAAAACAATCTACCAAGTGTACAGTGACACAACAAACAAAATAACAGTTCAGTAGGTTACACAGATACGTAAGTTGTGTAGATTAATGTGCTTGCAAGAATTCATTGACACAGCCACGTGGTGGGTCTATGGATGGTCGCGACTGGTCACGGACCATGAAGAAACCGAAGCAGTGGAAGTAAAACCATCCCAAAACCTTCCGTTACATAGCAAGACGGTGTTAAACCCATACAATTTTCAACAACAAAAGCCAAATCAATGAGTAACCACGACAACAAGAAGTAAGCAAAGTAACAAATAGCACGTCCTTCCAGTCGCCAAGGCACGTTCAGGAGATCTCAACGCAGATGGAAACCATGAAGCCCCACCTATCAGAGCTCAACACTGATGCTCTGCGAAGAGTCTTGATAACGATGTTGTGGTTAGACAGTCATCAGAGCGTTTCGCTGGGTCGTAGCTATTTGTAGCACGCGCTTTCCAGTCGTACACACAACCTGAAACACAGGGGAACTGCTGGCAGTGTTTATGTAAAAAATATGAGCATTAGTAATGCTGCACAGCAGTTAACTAAGAATCCAAAAAAGGAAAAAGAATAAATAAAAGGAACACCCGAAAACAAGAAAGAAACAATCATTCCAGCACAAAATGATAAAATAAAATTAAAAAACACAACACTAACAGTACATTGTGCAACACTAACAGTACATTAGAGATTTTTGCTTCTATTACAAAAAATATAAGTTTTATCAATCACTATGTTTTTCTGGATTGGATTATGAACTTCTTTGTTTTAAGAAAATCTCAACTGCAGCATATACTGCTTGCAAAGATTTTTTGTTTCTGTTTGATTATATTAGAAATTGTTGATGTGGTATAGGTGAACGCATACATTGGATATAAATAAAGTTTTTGCTTCCAAATACTGAAAATTTGACAGATGTCTCCTGAGAAATATCCTGTTTGTATCAGTCTAGACTTCAGTCTATGGAAAGAAATCCTTTCTCAGCAAAGAATCAAACACTTTGAGATCTTACAGAGTATATATTTCGCCTACGATGTAGGCATCATCAGCTCTTATTCAAATAGAATGACTTTAGCATGACAAAAGTAGTATCAATTTGTTTCACAAAATAAAAAATGAAAATAATTTGTTTGACGGAACTGATTATTAATCTTTGGGAATAATCTTCTATTGCTGTTTGTTTTTATTTTACATTGGGATTATGTGTGTTACTAGCTGCAGTAACTGTATTATGAGGAATAGGTTTTTAATTCTCAGAATATGTTACAAAAAGATGAAAATACAACATTCTATGATGTCTTGTTGCCCATGGAGTTAATTGGATACAATTGTGAAAACAAGGTAACAAAAATATGTCTATTGGTAAACTCACGTGATTTATGTTTGACTGTTTGCAATGTGTTACAAACATAAATATCGGCATTTGACTGTTCAAGATGTGTCGTATTGTTCTTGGAGTAGGTTAGCAATGCACCGGGAGCTGCGTCATCTAGAATGCTAATTGAAAGTATTGAATTCTCTAGAACTTTGCACTAGAAATTTAAATTTTAGTGTAAATTGCGAAGTTTGCATCAGCTTTGCTTTTAAATACTGCCCATAAACTGAATGGGATTGGGTCAAGAAAAACGCGTCGTTTTAAAAATGGTGTTAACAGCACTGTTAACAGCGATTAAGACGTACAATTGTTCTAAACTTTAGTGGGTGCATGATTCGTTGCATTTCCACTGCCACGATTTTCTTTACATGCTCAGTGTATGAATGAAATAGTTGCAGCTTCAGAGTGTAGTTTGAAACGTTGCTCCTGCAAAGGCGGACTTTCCAGTTGGTCTCCACTTCGTTCCTTGTTTAAATGTACACGATATTTGTTTCTCTTTCCTGCAGCACTGCACAGCGAAGGAAGGCACTGCAACAGTGACTGTCTGTGGTGCTCGGTGTGAAGGGACAAGTGAAGTAGAAAAGACATCAACGGTGCATAAGAAAGTTTTCTCGTGGCATGTGCTGGAAAACCGTTGTGTGCGGTACTGTACAGAGTGCTACAGAAATGTGAGCTCGATTGCAACTGACCTGGTAGTTCAGACATCTCCTCCGCTGGCTTGGGAAACCCCCGACCCCAAGAAAACCAAACTAATTGTGGACACTGTTATCAGGTATGTTTCTTTGGGGCAATACCGCTTTGTGATGAAAATAACGCTCAAAGCATAAGTTGTCAGAGACACATTGTGCACATTTCTGTAACCACTGCTGCCATCGTCGGCACAAGCGGCTTAGAAAGCAAATATTTCAGTCATGACCGAGTGGATACAGAATTCTATTTCATTTTTTACATGATGTTCATCTCTTTACAGCCTGTTGTTGGATCCCGCTGTTGAAGTGTCGGCTAGAGCTGAGACAGAAGATTGCAACAAGGGCGGGTGGTCGGGAAATGGAAAATATGACCGAAAATCTGATGGGAACGTAATCCCGGGTATCACTGTATTTATTGCACGAAACATACGTTAGGTTTTCATAAATGCTGTCGTTTTGGTTACTTGGAGAATGTTCTTTAATTGCTCCCTTCTTCCTCTGGCACTGGGCTGCGTTTCGTATAACCAGACAAACAAGTAAGCTGTTTCCGTGGTTTTAAGGGATAAACCAAAATCGTTTTCTGCTGACATTTCGTTTCACAGCATCATTCTGATCATATGTATTGTACTGGTGCTTATACTTCGCCCACTTTCGAATAAATCTTTGTCATTTTGCTTCTGCCAACCTATTCCTTGGTCCATGGCAGTCTTACCCTGTTCTCATGATTGACGAGTCTATTTTACATTCAAGGTTCATATCCGTGCGAAGGCTGCAGGAAGAACATGGGGGCATTTAAGCAGTTTCAGACACTCAGCCACTTCGGAGTTTGGATTCTGCTCAGTCTGTGTCCACCACATGCAGAGATCAATGAAGTAAGAACGCTGGAACATCTGTATGAAAAGCGTGCTGGAATGAAATTCTACTTAATTTTGAGTGTCCTTCCGTTTATAATGTTGTGAATAAAATAGTAAAAGGCGATTTGCATGTTATACCACGGCAAGGTTTGGATCCTAATCACGATAACTTAATCCTGTTTTGTTGTCGTTGGTAAGTTTTGCATTGTTGCAGTCAGTCGCTTAAATTGTCAGGAAACCTCCACTGCTGACAGATGATTGCTCCAAACAGTTTATATCTTGTTACAAGCAGCTTCATCCCACCATCCTCCTGCCTATGTTGTTCTGAACCAAGTTGAAGAAAAATCGATAGTCGCCTTCTGCCGCTTCCCGAGTTAATGCGATTCCAATTGATTTTCAGGACGTCGCCGTTCGACTGATCGCCGCTGTACTCTCATGGTATGGAGAAAACACATTTGTTCATTCAGGTAATGCTGGCTGTTCTTTCTGGTACTTACTGCTAACGTGAAATAAATGTTTTGCGATCACTTGGCAACGAACTTCCAGACACAACAAAGTTTTTCGCAGCCAGGCTTTCGTTTACAAGTAAACAACGTCTGCCATGAAATACATTACGACCAGCAAGTCGTTTAAAAATCCGTAATAATTTTATTCAGACCGGTTAAATCTTGCCACAAATTGTTTCTGTCAGCGACCTCTGAGTACTACCAACCTACTGAGTGCATATAGACCTTCATTTGGATAAGTTTGTTACTTTTGTAAAATGCTTCTTTTCTGTTGGTTTTTCAATGTATAATTGTTGTTTTTTCAATGTATAATTGTTGCTCACTTCGGCCATCTGTTTGAAATAGATGAAATAGGAAGTAGGTTGGAAAGATTGAAAGAGCAGGTATGAGTTCATGTGTACGGGAGATGTTGTTGTCGTTGTTTTTGTGAAGTCTGACTTTCCACAGAAATCATGGCCTGTTTTTGTCTGATTCGCCGCTAAACGAACATTGGCATTTCGAGTAACTATATTGTATTTTTGAAAGAGACCTTCTCCGTAAACAGCGCAATTCCTGGTGGCTCCGGTAAAGTTGCTAATGTGGCTGGGACAGCGTCTTGTTGATTTTTCACTTAAACGTTGAATTGCGATGCGATCTCACCAAAAATTCTTTTTGATGTCGTTTTGTAACCGGATATGACGCAAACATCCGGTTGATACAGATCGTGATCTTTGCCAGCGAACGTTGACGTCATTGTCCTGTCGTTCAGCCCCAATAACGAGGCCTGACGCCTGAGTCACGTGGTTGCGAATTCGTAAGAAATCTTCGAAAACACTGCTGAAAAGTTGCAGTAGAAAAATTAAAAAATACTAAATGCTTGTCATGCAATCCTGCAAGTTGCAAGTAAGTTTCACATTCGCGACAGCGACCAATTTGTAAACCTGAGTTATTTCTCCACTTTATAGCATATTTATACTTCCGTGCAAAGCTATATCCAACAATTTAAATTTTTTACCTGGTATTTGGTCGTTTTCATTAAAAATTCGAAGTCCGTGTTACAGGTAGGTCATCTGTTCCCCATGCCATTGATAAAACTTGCAGAGCTTGTTTAAATCTTGACGGAAAAATCCGTCGAAAATGAAAGCTTCATTGGAAAGTCTCAGCAAAAGTAAAATGTGATTTGTCGTTTTGCACGTTTTTTGACAGCAAGATGTGTTGGTGTGCGCTTATAAATGTGCACGTGTGCACTAGACGTGTAGAGATATCTACATCCAGAGGTGCGTTTTTAATTCTTCAGGTAAGAGCGTGAACAATGAATTAATGTCGGAAGGGAGGTTTCGTTAATTTTCTGTTTTTTATAAATTTGTAGGTTGTGAATGGTGCGACGTATTGTTGGTTTTTCCAACATGTTATTTTTTTGCAGTATCTTGACAAATGGCTGCGAGAAATGTGCAAACTGCATTTCAAGCCCTTCTTGTCTGTGTTGCTCCCCAACCCTCCTGCGAAATGCAGAGTGCCCGGACACTGGTGAGTTGCAAGCCTTCAGTGTATTCAGAAGTCAGTCAGTCATGCGGTTTCTTTTTATCTTGCGGTGTTGTTTTCTGGTTATTGTTAGTTCTTGAACTTGTTCTTTAGCAGTAATACAAAGGTTGTTCATGTTTTCAGCCCACTTGCTGGCCTGGGTTAGTGTGACGTAACGACGTCGCTGAAAATGCTGAAGAAAATAATGTGCGCTGCACACAGAAGCGCTGGTATCTCACTTGCGTTGAGGTTATAAACGCTATTGTCACATGTTGAACACAGTGCCACGGGTCGTCCGTGAATTGCGGTGGGCGAGAGTTTGTGCTTCACTGGTCAGCTACTTCCAAACCTGGTCAGGCAGCCCTCAGACAAAAGCGTTGTTCCTTATGGATTATTGGAGATAGAGCAAAAGTGGAAGTAAATGTTTTACCCCCGACCAGAGGCGTACCGAGGTGAGATGGCGCCCGGGACAATCAGCAAGTTTGGCCCTCCATGTTTGAACATGAGGTCTTTCGGAAGCAAATGTAGTGCATTGAAGGAACTACTTGCGATTGAAGGAACTACTTCGTGTGGCCTGGTGTGCACTAGCCGAGTGGTCTGGTGTGCACGGGTCGTGTGGCCTGGTGTGCACTGGCCGAGTGGTCTGGTGTGCACGGTTCGTGTGGTCTGGTGTGCACGGTTCGTGTGGTCTGGTGTGCACGGTTCGTGTGGTCTGGTGTGCACGGTTCGTGTGGTCTGATGTGCACTGGCCATGTGGTCTGGTGTGCAGTGGTCATGTGGCTTGGTGTGGAATGGTCGTGTGGCCTGGTGTGGAATGGTCGTGTGGCCTGGTATGGAATGGTCGTGTGACCTGGTGTGGAATGGTCGTGTGGTCTGGTGTGGAATGGTCGTGTGGCCTGGTGTGCAATAGACTGTGGCCTGGTGTGCACTGGTCGTGTGGCCTGGTGTACAATGGTGGTGTGGCCTGGTGTGCACTGGTCGTGTGGCCTGGTGTGCACTGGTCGTGTGGCCTGATGTGGAATGGTCGTGTGGCCTGGTGTTGAATGGTCGTGTGGCCTGGTGTGGAATGGTCGTGTGTCCTGGTTTGTACATCTTCGCCAAGGTTTGTCAGAACTGAACTCTAGCCTCTCACCATTCTCCTGGAAACGATCATAATTCCACGTAGAGGTTTTGCTGCATTACTGCCTCTCGATATTGTTGCGTTATGTTATGGAATGCTGACGCAAGGTTGTTTCTGTTTTATCGGTTACGAAAATTATATCACCAAACTTGAAAGCATCTTTTGTGCTATATATCACTAAAGAAGTAATTTGCTTTTAGTGCTTGGCATAACGATGTAGTGCTTCATCCGGTGCAACCAGCTTAAACCAATGTCAGGGTCTGAACTGGCTAGTGGCCACACTATTCAAACTCCACATACTTTTTGCATCTCTGGTTAAGCTGCCGTGCGTGGCCATCATTTGAGTAAAATTGACTGCACAGAGTTGTTGATGAAATTGATTGAACATGTTGCTGCTGGATAATTATCTTTACAAAGTTTGTGAAGGCGTCTTTTTCTTTGCTTGGAAGTATTGAGGGGTTCTGAACCGTTTAATGTCGGAATACGTTGCAGTCTGTTAGGAGGGCCAGGAGTTTTTTTGAAGTTACCACAACGTTTAATTCAAACACACTTCCCCAGTGATGGTCTGCCGCACAGAACTGTGATTGTGAATGCCAGTCGTAGGTTCTATATTTGGCCAGTCGTGAACGAATGATGAGTGACGTATATACCTCTCAATGGACGCATCCCATTCGCAGCATTTGTTGCTATTTTTGAGTTTTGCTTTGACTTGTGTTTTCCAGGGACGTGATCAAACCTCTGTGGAGACATTACTACAGTGCACTGAGCCTGATAACGTGCTTGTCGTCATATTCTGTCATAAAGTAAGCCGTGTGTCTTGTTTGCAAGTGAGTATATGCATCGCACCAACGTTTATCGTTTTGCCGACGTTTGACCTGAAATTTCCTGAATGCAGTATAGAAATGTGGAACTGTCTCATTCCTGCGTGGATGGTCGCAATCTGCAAGAATGTAACTGCATCGGAGCTAAAGCAGCTGCTTCCCATCATAAAGTACGTTTTGCCTGAATATATAGCAGGGAACTGACAAATCTTACTAGAAATAATGCGTTTTGAAATCCGGTTTTTGTTTACACGTAAAAATGTTACCAACGAAACGATTTTTGCATTTCTTCAAAATTGACCGTTGAGGTTCATGCCGTGGAGGTGTGATACTTCAAATGCTTGGCATTGATTTTGATATTTCAAATCCTCGGCATTGATTTCGAGCCAGGCATGAATCGCGTGTTTGATGACATGGATTCCTTCATCTGCAGCTCGTTGTTCGACACCAGCCTCTCACCTCTACCATTCAAAGATGAAATGACTTTTACTTTCGCACTCCACCCACTCAAATGCTCCTCGCTGTATGTTCGTGAACAGGCTCTGCGCTGGATACAAGTTAGTTATGTGCTGGATGCATGTCCAGCCAGTGTTATTCTGCGTCTTGATGTTGTGAAGGTTTGCTCCATCCAGACTTACCACCTTGCGATGAACAAACCTTAGTAACAATCTTCGAAACGAGCTCCACTGAGTGACGTTCACTTCAAGTTCCGTAATTTTTTTTCAGCCTTGTTCAATTGTTGTGTATATGCGGCACATCTGCGTTATTTTTTAAGAACTTTTTGAAGTTCATGACATTTTCTTGACTCACTCCATTTTCACACACGCTTTTTCTCTGGGGAGGGTCGCGGGGGCAGCACCCCTAGGAAGGCCCGAATACCTCGCGGTTTTCAGCAATCTCATATAGTTCCTGGCTCCACACCAAGACGGGGCCAAGCAAGGTCAGAGATGTGGTCACGACCTCTGGATTGTGCTTAGGACAGTGTAGTGCATGGACATAGGCCATGGCCGGAACGGACTCGATTGAGTAAAACCCACTTTGGCCGGGAGAGACCGCATCCAGGTGGGTCCCTGGTGGGGGTGGCATGTAGCTGCGCAGGTGAGCATAGCTGTTATGGTAACACATGCTGGGGTCGTTGTTATGGTAACGCATGCTGGGGTTCAATTCCGCCTAGAGTTGGCAACAGCTCAGTTGTTTTTGGTTCACGAGCCGCGTACAATGTTCAGACTTGTATCAGCTTTTGTGTGAGCGCTGTTCATGGTCAACAACAAATGTTTTAGATTCCAGATAATGCGGAAATTGACGATGTGTTGAGTAAGCCGACTAAGCAAATGTGCAGGGTATTGTTAGGAAACCATCTTAACACCGTTGCCAGGAACAGCTTGACGCAACGTAAGTCCCATGAAACAACTCACCACAGTTCAGTACTCAGGTCTTATGTGATGTGGATGTGAAGATTCCGCTGCCAAGGTTGTTTGGGGAACTGTGCGGGGTGGATTTCAACGGTGGATTTGTTGGAACTTCGTCTTCAGGAAAAAAGGTAAAGTTTGTCGTTTCGGGATAATTTCATCCAACTCGTGTAATTCTCAAGAAGAACCCCACACTCCACGATGTTCATTGTTGTGCCATGACGCAGTAATGCGAAGACCCCCGAAGTTGTAGGTTAAGGCCCCGTTGATGACGTCATTATACAGTAGTACTTGTACATCACTAGGTTGTGAGGGTATTAATCAGCTATGCTTCTCTATAAACCCATGAATGCAGCTGGTTTTGCAAGTAAACAGCTATAGTTCACTTCACAAACACTAAAAACACATACATGTCTTAGGCTGAGCCGCCATTTCTGAAACCTGAAATTTGTTTTTTCAAAGCGCTCTGAAAGCTTGGGACACGTCTATCTGATGCTTTTCCATCATACACGATGGGAGAAACAAATAAAAAAGCTGTCATGGTCCCCACATGTCAATACTGACGCACGTTTTCTTTTTTTCCATGTGGCATTACAATATAAACTTAAATAATTGAGACAAACAAGATATTAGTTAAATTCTTTGCATAACAATCTCCACGTTACGTCGCCAAAATATTTATGCACCTAGGAAGGGGTCACTTTCAAAATCGCATATGCATCGGTTTCCAGTAGTCTGCTTCGACAGCTGATATTAACAGGTTTTGACGATTTTGCTTCTACAGTATGTAGTAGTCTTCCAGTTTTAATCCGCTTTTGTCCCCGTGAAACGGTGGTGACCGGATTTGCCTCCTTTCTCACATGAGTGAATTTAATCCATTTCTCCAGCTTGTTTGATTAAGGGTTCAACCCAACCCCTCTAATCTCCTCCCTGTCTCCCGTGGCCATCCTCGTTTCCTCTGATCATCCATCTTGAAACTCGACACCTTTAGGGTATCATCCTCATCTCTCCTCAAAACATGCCCGTACCATCGCAACCTACTTGCTTTTGCCAAATTTTCCACATTTCTCTTTATCCCAGCTTGTTCATCAATGTTCTTTTCGTCGATCAGTTTCGCCGCAGATGGTGCAGTTACCTTATAATTGACACCTCGATCTCCCTCAAACAATGTCTTCCTGCCACACAGCATCTCACACATACATGTCCGATATAAACCCTGCCTTTCATCTTCAGTGAAAACTTTTTCTCATAAAATTCCTCGTATTCTCTGAATTTTATCCTCCATATCTTGTTCTAGTTTGATACCAAGGTTGAGGAGCCGGATTGCTAAGAACACTAGGAGTCGGAGTCGGATTTTTTTATCCGTTTCCGACTCCGGAAATCCAACTGAGTTATTTATTACGTTGCGCTCCTAAGTTAGGAGCCCTTGGAGTCGGACGTCATACCTCCGACTCTTTGAGCCTGGATGGTGTCGCTGTTCCACAACCTCCAGTAGCAACTTGTCGTCCAAATCATAGGTTCTCAAAGTGCTGCGTACGGAGCCCCAGGGCTCCGCGAGAGAAACCTCAGGGCTCCGCGAGAGAAACCTCAGGGCTCCGCGATCTATTCGTTTACTTATGTTTTTATTTTTAGAAATTTATTGTGGGGCTCCGTAAATTATGGTCAATCTCTTCATGGGCTCCATAACACCAAAAGTTTGAGAAACC
>JGI24158J21664_10014725_pt1 | contig 10245 bp, 7 predicted proteins | sample Ectturendosymbi3_FD_21664 | JGI IMG/M metagenome (IMG submission 21664) | reverse complement strand
AGATTCCTTTTCTAATCAGGAAATGGCGCACATTTACTCGTATCCGCGCACATCAGTCTACAAGTGAAACAATAAAAACAAGTTTGTGAAGGAGAAAAACAAAGCCAGCTTCTGTCAACTACTTCGCCGTAGTGGTTCTGGCGACTAGTAAAACTTGCGGTGCATTTCCATGACGAGTTTCTGTCTTTCATGTATTCTGGAACATCCTGATTTAAAAATAACTTTTCATCACAATGTAAAGAGAACCTGCTTCATTTATCAACCAATATTCCTGCATCATTTCCGGTATATTGGATGACTAGAGACCGATGTCGTTGCCTCCAGTGATAGCGTCAGCCATCTCATCTATCGTGCTTTTCGATGCTACTTCTTGGCGTTATCCTGCTACTGCACTGTTGGTTAAACTACGTCTATTCTCATCGTTACGTAGACCTAAGTCTGATGCAGCATGTTCTTCGATTTTCTGTCTTCTCCCAAGTTCCGCAGAAAGGGCTCCACTGGACGGCCTCTGTAAACTAGTAACTTGAATGTTTCTTGACTTAGCTGCAATTTCTTCCTTTCTTATTTTTACCTCTTTTGCTTTTTTTACGTTAGAACCACTTGGATACGCTCTACGCTTGTAAAGGTAACGATCTCCCTTTCTTCTATTAATGTTTATTAATTAATAAGCTCAATAGGGCTGCCATACTTTTATCACAAAAAGGGAGAACATTTACGACTGTCACTTACTTAGTGTATTATTTATACTTAAAAAGCACAGAACGTATAGTCCTATTGATAAGTCTTAAGCATTGAAGTAAGGCGTCCAGTGTAGACGATGTTTCAGTCATAACACACAAAACAAAGCCTTTTTTACTTGTCCAATTTAGCCCATGAATATTTTGCAGTTTCCTTAAATTTCTTCGAAATGTAAAATCACCTTTAAGAATATTATGAAACTTCTTGCATAAAACATGTTTCAAATTACATACCAGCTTTAACAGAGTAGAAACTGGTTCAACCAGAAAGATTTCTCTTTCTTTTAGGTTTGTGGAGGCATCAAGGAAAAAATCTTTCCATTTTAGCGCATGCCTAAAGAGCCATAAAGCTGAAGTAAGACTGTGCAATTTTTATCAGTTTGCTGGAGCATTCAATTGTATTGCAAGTTGCAAAATATTTTGCCCATCTTTCTGTTCTATCATTGTACATTAAACTGCATTTGGTTGATGCTCTTTTTGCACGAACTCAAACAAGCTTTGGTATTGGTCAAATAGTTCACGTCAGCTTCATCAATAGAAACGGTTCTATGAAGCAGATTCTACTCACATGATTCATCATTTTCCCATTCAGTTGTTTGCAAACGGAGGAATTTAGTCGAAGCATTTAAATTCAGAAAATAAAGTGATCCATTTAGCCAGATGTGCAACACAAGATTTTACAACACAGATACATCTGACATGAATAAATCACAGTTATGATCCTTGCCTTCTCTGAGTTATCTTGGTGCTGACTTAACTTGGCTTGATTTGCATATCTGATTGTTTCTGTTTAATCCTTGCCTTCACAGTGGCGAAACAAGACGCACCTTCAACAAATGATGCTTTTGACTTCTCAATACTCTGAACTTGCTCATTAAAAGCAAACACAAGTGATTGCAAGTGTCTTAATGTGTTAAGCAGAGTTCGCTCAGAGAGTTTAAAAAAAAAACGTTTCAGAACAACAGCTGGCTTTTTGATGGACATGACGTATGAATGTGAAGCTGGGTACATTTGAAGCATCGTTGGCAGCAGGCTAGGATGAAGTGACAAACACCTGGTAATAAGTTTTTGGTACTCAATATCACAAAGTCACAATAGACTTTTTTCCCTCTTTTGCGAACTCTGCAAATGCAACCACACGTAATTCACTCAGCTTCAAAATCATTTAGTTCTTTTCTGAAAAAGGGATATTTCTGACGCATTTCTTCATTTTTTTAGGATTACTGATTAGCTATAGGCCTAGTTACTAGAAACTATTACAATAGGCTATGTGCAATACACTGATCACGATATCATGGTTCATCAGCAAAGCTAGTACAGTATACTGGAGTCAGCAGTCCGTGCTCTAATGCTAAAGTTATTGAGATACTGAAAAAAAGTTTTACCACTGTAATGTGACGATTAATGTGAAAGCATTCCCGCCTTTCCAGCCGGAGTTAACTCAACCAAAACATTTATTACTGTATTTAGACAACTTGCAGGCCCTCCCATAAACTAAGCTACGCCACCATCTCTTATCTTGCTGCCGTTGAGTAGGGACGACTTACTGCATATAAATACAATATATCGTAAACAATGGGGGGCGAATTGCCTCCCTGGCAAGTAAAATGTGAAAACCAGACTCCCACTTCACCTATATTTCAGTTTTTGTGTTAATTTGGTGGTTTTCAGAAGGTTGGTAATTTGCTGTGTTTTCGGATTATTTTCCGGTGATTTAGGGTTTCAGTATAGCCATCCACAAGCGGTTTCACCGTCATTTCTCAAGTTTTTTTGCTGAGCGTTGGCTAGTGCATCCCGTTCAGTGGCCAGTGAGCCCCTTTTAACTAAGTTTTCCACCCTGGATGAAACCTCTAGTTACGCAATTGATTACAGCTATGTAAAATAGAAAATGCAAAAAGGCGGACATTTTGACATTTTTGAATGTCCTAGGAGAATATTTCATTTCTCATGGAAAACGTGGACATGTACTTCAATAAGATGATGTATGGTAGCCGTACTTAACAATGCTATTCATATGCGACCTGTGCGAATCTGAGTAAGGCAGACGCAAAATCTACCAGAAAAGAGTAGACGCAGAGACGTAAACTAATGCGTTGTACGTAGCTTGGACTTGCATTTCTCTAGATTCAGGTACCTGACCGACTTTCAGGAAACCAATAAGCGTAATAATTGTTTCATCACAATATCGAATAATTTTCGGGTGAAATACTATACGATAATTGACAGCGTCTACAACCAAACTTTCTTCGCTAAAATTACCAAGTGGCACCCATATATCGCACACATGGCTAAACACATGAACATGGTGGAGGGCCCCTGTTTGGTGGGGGGCCCTGGGCCGGGGCCCCTTGAGCCCCCCCAAATCCGGCACTGCACAGTAGCATAGTGGACTGAAGTATGCTTGTATGGAGATGCCATTGGAGAAGTCCCATACAAAAAACTGGCTGGTTTTGCTCAACGCATGTTATGTAACCAATGCGACACTCCACTATAGAAATGGAACTAGTATTCAGCCAGATAAATGTTGTAAACTTAAAATTGAACAACAGAATGAGAGCAGAACTGGTAAATGCAATTTTGAATGTCAGGACTGAATTGAAAAGAGACAATATTATAAAGCATGTTATGATTATGATGAGATTCCAGAAGCAGTGACCATGTGAAGTTTTATTGGCATTAGTTTGGTATGCAATGAAAACAATACTGCTGAAAGTTGTGTTAATAATATCGATAATTTTGTGACTTTTTTGTAGGATAAGATTCCAGTTTGTGTACTTTCATCATTATACTTTGTTTTTTGTTTGTTTATTTCTGCTTCAGTTTGGTTTATTTTGGTCTTTTTCTCAGGCTCATCTAGTTTATTTTAGGAAAACCGAGGTGGCAACACTGACTTCAAGTTACGGTAGCAAGCGTTTTTCCGCATGTGCCCACGGCTCTCAGTGAGGGTTTTTCCAGCCAGATCTGTTTTTTAGTCGATCTGGATGTCTAGGTATAAATATGAAAAATCGCCTTAAATCTGTGTTTTTGCAAGTGATAAATTCATCAGCAACTTCAGTGTGCTCAATACTATCATGGTAACTTTATACTACAGTATATGCGCACATCAGGTGAGAAAGTATGCATATCGGATGAAGCAGAACGTGTTCAATCGGTTTCATATTCTCATATAAGATCATTGTCAGGGTTATACACAGTGGTGTTTTTAAGGGAAGGCAAGCGAGCTCCCATTTTTAGGGGCCTTTCACAATGTATTTCGCACATAAATATTCCTCATTTTTGGTGAAAAATTTATTATCCGCTCACATAATATTTTCCGACCCACATCGCACTCGTAATTCAGTACTCTGCCTTCAAAGGGGCTCCCAAGAGCAACTGCAATGTGTATGTAGGCTACTCTGNTTTCAAAAGGGCCCCCAACAACAACTGTAATGTGCAGGTNCTTTGCTTTACAAGGGGGCCCAAGAGCAACTGCATTTGTGTAAGACTGCTTCTAAGGGATCACAATAGCAAATGTAATGTGTAAGTAGCATCACTACGCTTCCAAAAGAACCCCCAATCGCAACTGTAATGTGCAAAGTAGGCCTGCCTTGCTTTCAAAGGGACTCAGCAGCAACTGTAATGTATAAGTAGGCTACTTTTCTTTGAAAGGGGCCCCCAGCAGCAGCTGTAATGTGTAAACACCTTGCTATCAAAGAGGCCCAAAGTAACAGTAATGCATAAGCGCTTTTCTTTCAAAGGGCCCCCCCAACTTCACTGATTTCTAGTGCTTCATATTTCAATTTGAGGGACCGAAGCTTTCTCAGGGAGGTAACTATGTGGTGACGGGACTGAATTTTGGCCCCTTTGACAGCGTGGGTCCACCACTTCTGTGTATGGAGTGCGGCTGATACGGCTCTGGTTTCAATAACAGTCGACCCCACACCTGAGCCTAATGAAATGTATTCTAGATAGATTTATTAGATAATTGTATCATTCCAACCTAAAATCAAGTAATTGAAGCTACCACAACCACTCTGTTGAATTGTAATAACATGGCTTTGTATTGTGTATAACCTTGATTTCCTACAAATTGGTCAAAGTCACCTGTGTGGTTTATACTAAATCGTTAAGTGCTTCCACAGCCAAACAAGGTAAAGAGCGCAAGAGTTATATACGCAATAATTGGTGATTTCTGGTTTTGTTTTTTTCGTGGCAGAAACTCTTTTAACGGGTATGAAGCAAACATGTTTGGCAAGAAAGTAACTGCGATTATTATAAAGGTCGATGCAGAGTTGGGAAATAGGGAAAGGACCTGTAGGTGAAATAGATTTTCCTAAAAAACACCTTTTGCTATCAAAAGGTACTTTTCCTCACTTGACAAGATAATAGCCTTTGCAGTACCAGGATACTGTAAAGATTATAACACTTTCAGCAAAGAAGGTGCATTGCCGGCATAAAGTAATTTCAAGAACTGCATTATTTTACCAGGTTGTTAGAGGCGATTGCAATTTAAAAAGCAGTAGTTCTCAAAGCACGGTACCGCTGGTGAGCTAAAAATCTTGTTTCCTGCGGCATACGCTTTTGTTTATGAGACAAATTTCATCTTGCTTCATGTTCCTAGTGCTGGTTGAATTTACAATTTTTGGATTAATGATGAGTACAATGTTTTATTTGCGTAATGCAGGATGGTTGTATGATTCTCACTTTGTCTTTTGAAGTAGATCAAGATAAATTTGTTTGGCGGCTGCTCTTTCCTGCCAAAAGCATTGAAAGCATCACCCCCAGCAAAACGCACAATCAGGGCAAGCTACATGAAACGGAAAATGGTCACTATTCGAGTCGTCTCATAAATGATTTCTGAAAAAAGTCACACCTTCACTTTACGAGCTATTCAGAATAAAATGTCGAAAATGAAACATACACACCTGCTAGAGAACTGACGTTTAGAGCCAAGCCGTAGTAAACAAGTGAGGTAACAAACCATTGGAAAATCAAATTAACGGTTATCCAACGCATGCGAGCTCGTTTGAAAAGTTCAAGTGGGTTGTAGCGTTTTTCGAGATCTGCCTTGGCCTGTTTGGTAACAGAACAAGGCTATTTAATAATAAAGTTTTACCTAAGAAAAGAATATCAATCCTAATAACAGTGTGCATGTACAGATGTTTTGTCAGCGTAACAAAACATCCTTTAGCCTTCAAAACATTTTCAAGTGAATTTTTTACTGTGCAGCAAGTAATCCTACCAGAAGGTTTCCTCCTGACGTCTTCGCGTCCAACCAAACGTTTTCACTCAATTCAAGTCCATTTCTGTGAGCCATTTTTTCACTGATAGCCTTGGCTTTGGACACTTTTCCTTTGCTAAAAAGCCACCTGCAACGCAATGGTAGGTTTACATCAGGCCCGTAGCCCCTGGAGTGGAATTCGAAGGCTATTCCCACAATTTTTTTGTGCCCACCCAAATTTTTTTGTGCCCAGAAAGGTTTGTTTTAACNTATGATAAAAACAAAAATCGTGCCCCTAAAACTTTATTTTGCTCCCTAAAATCTTGAAACCTCTCTACGGGCCTGGTTTACAGCAAAATGAAAACTACTTGAGAACAGCGTTCTCGCAACGTGGAAATGTGCGATAATATTATATGAAAAGACTTTCAAAGAAGTGTGCTCGAAACACAACGGATCTAAAGGCTTTTTCAGAAATTGTGTTCCATTAAAACAGTTGAAGAATGTCACAGCTATAGGCGGTTATGACGGTGGGTTTGAGAGGGTACACCCTTGCCCAATTTGTGCAGATTAAACAGCGCTTATGTGTTGTCACAACACAATACGTGTTTTTCAAGACAGATAGATTTCAGAGTTGCTTTTTTGGAGAAATGAAAAAAACAAGGGCAGATTTTCGAAAATAGACAAACGTTCCCCTTGTTAGTAATATTTCAGTTCAAAAAAATATATATCTTTTTTCCATTTGTGGAGAAAACTCTCTGAAACTCTCATAAATGTTAAACGATACAGATGCTCTTCGTACGAAACGTATGGCGTTTGAACTATGAACGTGAAAATTTTTTCATGCAATCATCTTTCAACCCTCCACTCGGAAAAAAGCCTTCCTGAAAGCCTACGATGATACTAAAAGCCATTTGCGATGCAGAAAAATTTGGAATAAATATAAAACGAAGTTCAACCACAATAAAAACACATTTTTAACTGAATTTACTGCGGATGTAACAATTGTGTGATAACGATTGATTGCGGCGACGATTTTAGCGATTTCATGTCAAATAGTTGCTTTTAATATCAGCTTTTCTTTTATATGATGTTATACTGTAGGTGACCAGAAGCAAGTTTTAAAAAGCAATATGAGACCAAGCGTAGGTCCTTGATATCTCAAACAAATTTTGAATGTGTCAGTGGCGGCTATAACATGCAACCAACACGGACGTTACTATCAAAAAAAATCAGACGAGCACAAACAGGTTTTGACATTTGCAAGTAAGAGCTAAATGTGTGAAAAGAGGGTGACGGAAATAGTTGGCTACTTTTTTGTTCTTGGCAAATCATTTTAGTATTTGGGTTAAAATGCAGCTAATAGACACTAAGCACTATACCTCCTGGGTTGTCACACTAATAAATTTCTCAGATAACTTTTAACATGTGTTCTGACAGTAACCAGTTTACCTGGGAGATTCGGGCACAAACACAGACAAAGAGCAAAAGATGATTGGAATGAAAGACATATAGAACTGCAAGTGCCTCCAGTCTCTCCAGAAAAATGAAAAAAGTGACAGAAGCATCTCGCCAAATGTGAACATTACTTGAACATTAATTCCAACGGCTGTTTTCCACTTGTCTCCAGTTATTTCCATGACTGAAATAAAACTTACTTAGGTTATTAGATTTCGGAAGGCACAAAAAAACTTAATATTGTACTAATAAACTTGCGTGGGTAAATAACCTGTTTGACTGTTTGACAGTTCAGTTCGAAACCTCGGCGATACAACTCTTTTTTGCTTACTTTCTTATTTCATCAAGGTCAAAATGTTATTATAAAAAACTTTCAAAAAAATTTTTTTGAGCAACTAAAAAACCGCATTTACGCTAACAGGCGTATCTGCCAACCATTCATGCTGTTTTTAGTCAAGATCAGATGGACGTCAGGAGATGATTTTTGCCANTGACACATAAAATGCGTACATGGATTGCCGACTCTCTTTTCCAAATCTTCTTCCAAAGTTGTGGTAGTTACAAGAGAGAGGAGCAAATGAAAAGCAAGACTGAATCACGTGCTTTACATTGGGTTTTGTTTATTTTGCGATACGCACCATAGACGACACAGGAGAGGTAGCTTGCTTGAACCAGAATCGCCAGCGTGAAGCGGAGAACCACGTATGAAGGTAGATTCGGTGAAAAGGAACATCCAACGCCCACACCTATCATGCAAAGCTGGCAAACGATCATAGTTGGCAATCGGCCGATCCTGTAATCAACAACAAGCTGCATTTACTGCATCAGAGCAGTAAATAGAAATTAACGAACAAAGCATAGAGCCGGAAATGTTCTTACCGGGCTACTTTCTTTCGGTATGCCAACCAAGCTTTATGCAAGTTCAGTCGGAACTAAAGCACGGTTTTTTTCTACTTTACTAAATCAAGAAGTGAGCTCTTGCAAAACCTTATGATAAGAAAATCTACCTTCGACTTCTGCATGAGCTTGTTTGACTCATACCTGTCAGCAACACTCCCTCCGGCCAAAGCACCCACCATAATGCCCAGGTAGAAAACCGACGTCACAACTGATTCAATAATGACGCGATCACAAACAAGATTCCACTGTAAAACAAACATACCATAAACGCGATAAACAATAAAGATTGTTTTGAGCTAAAGGCAAATAACAGCGGTTCATCAACCCTGGGGCTACAGTAGATCGAAAAATGTCGATTAAAAAATTTCAAGGTATACTGTACTTGAACTCAGTTTGCACCTTAACCTTTTATCTACACTTTCAAAAAAATTATTTAAAAATGTTTCTGTTTGACAAATGCAAAAACTGGATGATTAATACAAACTTCCAATGATCAGTGCTTGGGAAATAGTTCAACAAATTGTCTAAGTTCTTGAAGTAATGTCACCAACAACTCGAACAGAAAAAATATATTAGGTTTGGACCTCTGACACATGCCTCTGTCACAACTGTTTCCTTGTACGTTCCTGTATCGTAATGAAATCCCTCATCGCAGTTAATCGCAACAACTTGTGGAGGCACAGGTGGGTAAGGTCTGATGCAGTCAAACGTTCCTGGTGTGCATGCGGATAAGTTATAGTTGTAACGTTGACATTCGGAGTAACTCTGCGTGACGAAAAAAAGCACAAGAGAAATTATTTTGTGCATAAGTAAAAATTTTAAAAGAAATCACTAGACTTCCATTGTGCTAATAACTATTAGCTATCGAAAAGAGCAGAAAATAAATTTGTAGATGGAAAAGAAGTCTTAGTGCGCTATGTTTGTGCTATTCCACACGGCATATGCTCTGTCTAAATTGCTACGCAAACATTTGTCACAACCATTCACTACGGCGGGCAATTAGGGGCCGCCCAGTAACGTATGGCCCGCCACAGCGTTTTCAGTTGCCCGCGGAAACATTCAGGAAAATCTTCAAATCTCAAGACTCTTCCAAATCACAATAACGTTAATGCTGAGGCTAACTTGAACCAAGATTGCTTTCATTTCCATTAGAAGGTCCGGCCCCCCGCTAAACGCGGCAATCTCAAAGTGGCCCTCCAGCCAAATTAATTGTCCGGCAGTACATTCAAGGTATGTCGTAATAACCGGTCTAACAATGAAAACCGCCTTTTGCTTCAGTTGTTACCTCCATGCTAGCCTAAGTCTACTGCGTTGCGTGTGGAAGTGAAACGTTTTACAGTACAATCAGTGAAATCCATTTTTTAAATATTTTGAGATGTCTGATATCCTTTTTGGTTTGCTATTACAGACGTTTCATGAATTTACAAATTTACAGTTCAGTTGCTTTTACGTAAAAAATCTGGTTTTCTCCCGTAAAACATATCCGCCTCTCTCATCCTTAACTATATTTCCCATTGACTTGGTTTTGTACGTTGCACGTGACCAGGCGCGGACACAGGGGGGGGATGCATCCCCTGCATCCCCCCACCAGACTTACAGAGGTGTTGACATGACACTTGATTTCATTGAAAATCATCGCCAAAAATATTTTTGTACTGCACATTACTTGTTTAAGATGCTAAAAATCAACATATGCTAACAATTAGTCAAAAACGCTTCTTCGTTTCATTAGATGAGGTGGCCTTGTTTAAGGAGCCTGATATCAAATAGTCAATGAGCGCATGGACGTCCGCAGGGCATGGGGGCAAAACGGGCATTTGCCCTCTGGTGGAAATTGGGATTATGAACCAAACATTTGGAAAAACCTGAAGTCGGCATCTTAATTCCGATTAATTGATTTGATTCTTGCAATGACAGTTTTTTGCGGGTATGAAACTCACACTGCACAAGAGT